>Ga0307515_10000299_pt1 | contig 122087 bp, 117 predicted proteins | sample 17_EM_MG_FD_194513 | JGI IMG/M metagenome (GOLD analysis project Ga0307515, IMG submission 194513) | Populus trichocarpa ectomycorrhiza microbial communities from riparian zone in the Pacific Northwest, United States - 17_EM | ecosystem: Host-associated > Plants > Roots > Unclassified...
TTGTTTAGTATACTTATTCGCAAGAATGCAACAAACCGGCGAAACCCCACCCTCCCAAAACCGAAGGCCCTATATTCGCTTCAGTTACAGCAAAACATATAAATCGTCGCATAAATTTGTATATATGAATATATTGTAAATTTGAAACAACCTTTGGGCTATTTGAATTACTTGAATCCTGATATATTCCATATTAGCCTTTACCATGTGGCGGCCACGGCAACCCTGTTTTCGGGGTTTACGCTTGCGCTGCTTTTAGCATTCGCAAAAAGGGAAGGGAGAACAGCTAACCTGTTTTTAAGCGGCGCTTTGGCTGTAATTGTACTGAAGACGGGCGGGCTTTCGCCAATTTTGTTACCGGCGCTGGGGCCGCTGTTGTACTTTTATGTGCGGCGGATGACGTTGCCAAACCTGCAATTTGCCCGAAAGGATATACTGCATTTTAGCCCTTTGCTGGTTGCGTATTGGATGCCGGGCTGGCTGGTGCTCATTTCGGTTGTCATTTATTTATACTTTTCGCACCGGTTGATACAGCATTTTTATAACCGCTTGCAGCCGGTGCTGATGGATAAGCCGCGCTTTGCTTTCCGCCGGTTGGATAAGGCCTTGCACCTGCTTGCCTTGCTTTGCATGTTATGGCTGTTTAATGATGCTTTTAGTTTTACCGTTGCTTTTGTGCTTATTGGCGTGGCCGCCGAAGTGATGCTAAAATTGGATAGCAGCATACAACCCGCAACGCCGGTAACAGATAGATATGATGCAAAGGAAAAAAGCCGCAGGGTAAAGGAAGCTGTAGCCGCAAACCGTTTTTACGAGGATGCCGAACTGACATTGACCACCCTGGCTGCAAAGCTGAATATCCACCCACACGATTTATCGCGGATTATTAATGTGGGGATGGAAAAGAATTTCAACGACTTTATAAATGAGTTCAGGGTTCGTGAAACTGCCCGGAAGATGCGCGACCCCGCCAACAGGCACCTCACGTTGCTGGGGATAGCATACGAGTCGGGATTTAACTCTCAAAGAACATTCAACCGTGTTTTTAAAGAGATGACCGGCAAAACCCCGGCAGAATATAAAAATGGCCTGAAAAAAGAGTTGCCAAATGATAAGTTGGCTATCCCATCACACTTCCCATCGGTAATATTGCGTTCAGGAAGCCCGCGAAATTGGGCTGCTGTAAAATTGAACCGCAATTATATGATTAGGAATTATTTAAAAATTGCATGGCGCAACCTTATTAACAATAAAGTATTATCGTTTATTAATATAGGTGGCCTTGCAGTGGGTATGGCAGTGGTAACGCTCATCAGTTTGTGGATTTTGGATGAAATGTCATTTAATAAGTACCACAATAATTACCACCGGATAGCCCAGGTAATGCAAAATGTAACCATTAATGGCGAAGTAAAAACCTCATTCCATCAACCGTGCCCCCTGGCAGCCGAACTACGTAAAAATTATGGCAGCGATTTTAAGTCTGTAGCAATGGCTACACTCCCGAGAGACTATATACTGGCTTTAGGCGACAAAAAACTGACTGAGTCAGGCTGCTTTATGGATGCCGGTGGACCGGACCTATTCACATTACATATGCTCGAAGGCAGAGGCGATGCTATAAAAGATCCATCATCTATATTAATATCCGCATCTACAGCGAAGGCGTTTTTCGGCAATGAGGACCCCATGGGTAAAGTATTGAAGTTAAAATTGAGGTGGAACGGTTTAGATAATTTAAAAATAGCCGGCGTTTACGCAGATCTGCCCGAAAACACCACGCTTGGCGGCATGGCTTTTATTGGTTCATGGGGACACTTTGAGGCAGGTTTGGGCGGCATGAGGGAGCCATGGGGCCCGGGCATTGTTAATTTATATGTTCAACTGGCTGATAATGCCGACCCTGACAAAGTATCTTTAAAGATCAGAGATGAAATGCTCCGGCATTTAAAACCAGTTGCAGCTTCAGCAAAACAGGCGCTGTTTCTGCAGCCAATGAGTAAATGGCATTTGTACAGCGAGTTTAAGGGCGGAAAAAACACCGGCGGCGAAATACAATATGTGTGGCTTTTTGGTATTGTAGGTGTGTTTGTACTGCTGCTGGCCTGCATTAACTTCATGAACTTAAGTACAGCCCGGTCTGAGAAACGTGCGCGCGAGGTAGGTATCCGTAAGGCAATAGGTTCATCACGCAGCCAGTTGATATACCAGTTTTATGGCGAATCGTTGCTTTGTGTATTACTCGCATTTTTAGCCGCCTTACTACTGGCAAGATTAAGTATCCCGGCTTTCAATCAGCTGGCCGGTAAACAGATAGTTATTCCATGGAACAGCCTGGCGTTTTGGTTCGCCGGCATTGGTCTTAGTTTGGTTACTGCTATTATTACCGGCAGTTACCCGGCGCTCTACCTATCGTCATTTAAGCCTGTGAAGGTATTAAAGGGGGCGTTCCGGGTAGGGCGGCTGGCTTCGGTGCCGCGTAAAGTACTCGTGGTAGTTCAGTTTACAGTTTCTATTGTGCTTATCATCGGTACCATCGTAGTTATCCGGCAGATACTTTTTGCCAAAGACCGCCCTATAGGCTACAGCCAGGATGGATTGGTTGCCATACCCGTCCGGACTATTGAACTCCATCAACATTTTGATGCGATAAAACACGCCCTTACAAACAACGGTACAATAACGGAAATGGCCGAAGCAGATGCTCCGCCTAACAAAGTTCCTGGTACTACCGGCGGCATCGCATGGCCCGGAAAAGATCCTAATCTGAGTGCCGATTTCGGCCAGGAGGATATTTCATACGGTTATGGTAAAACCATTGGCCTGGAGTTTAGCGCAGGCCGGGATTTCTCACCGTCATTCCTTTCCGATTCGGCGGCGGTGATCATCAACCAGGCAGCAGCCGATTTTATGACCATGAAAAAACCGACAGAAAATTATCTAACCTTTTTTGGCCAGCAGTTTAAGATCATAGGCGTAGCTAAAAACGTTATTAACCGTTCGCCTTATGCACAGGTGCAACCTATGGTTTATTTTTTGGCGAAATGGCCGGGAGGCAGCTTACTGCTAAAGATAAACCCGAAAATTAGTGCAGGTAAAGCGATTAGCAACATAGCTTCGGTGTTAAAAACCGAGAATCCTGAACAGCCATTTGAGTATCACTTCGTTGACCAGGAATACGCTAAAGAATTCGGCGATGAAGAACGCATAGGTAAGCTGGCTACTGTTTTTGCCGGGTTGGCTATATTTATCAGCTGCCTTGGGCTGTTTGGCATGGCATCATTCGTGGCCGAACAGCGTGTTAAAGAAATAGGTATCCGTAAGGTACTTGGCGCTTCGGTGTTCGCCCTGTGGCAGTTGTTATCGAAAGATTTTGCCATACTGGTGTTTATTTCAATAATTATAGCCTCGCCGGTAGCTTATTATTTCATGCATAATTGGCTGCGTAATTATCAGTATCATACCGATGTCGCCTGGTGGATATTTATCGTTACAGCTATTGGCGCTATACTCATCACATTAATAACGGTAAGCTTCCAGTCTATAAAAGCCGCATTGGCAAACCCGGTAAAAAGTTTGAAGGCAGAATAACAAGCTATGTGTGTCAACTTTTTTATTGTTCGCCTCTTGAGAGAGGCGTGCAGGTTAACGTAATGGCAGTGGTTTGTTGTGTATTACGTATAACACAACCTCCATTCTCAGAGCCCAGTAATTAACCATGATTACTGGGCTTTTTGCGTGATAGAGGAACCTTGTAAATACCTTTAATATATGTTAATTTCGGCAAACGTGATTTACGTTATCTTGATACCTACCATATGAAAAGACCGATCAAAATGCTTACAATTAAAGCAGTATGCTTTCTATTGTTTTATTTGTTTAGTACGCCATCCATAGGCCAGGTCAAATGGCCGGCTAATCAGCTGCTGCCGTCTTTCCCGGCGCCTGCAAAGGTTCAGGATTTTATTACACTCCGCGAAAACTCTCCTTACTCTTCGGCAGAAATGTACCTGTTTGCTTCGTTAAAGGGCATCGTAAACAGAACTAAGCCACGTATATTCTCCTACGAGGGTGATGCTTTTGCCGAAGGGCCGCATACCTGGTTGCAGTCCCTTGGTTTGAGATGGTCTGAACCTGGAGACAAATGGGACTTGATTACTAAATACCGGAGCGAAATTTCAGGTGTGATTGTTTATGATCCCGCGCAGGAACATACAATTAACCTGGCTACCGTACTTGCAAAAAGTAAAGGTGCACTGATTGCCTCGCCGTTGTTGCTGGCCAAATTAACTGCGCCCCCTTATAATTTGCCCGTGTTACTTGATTTGCAGGGAAAATTTAATAGCAAGCTGGAGGTTTATCAATCGCTATATGATACCTATTGGCCACATCTTGATCACCGTTTATTAATGGGGCTAAACCCTAATGCGCATAAAGCTGCCCTTCGTGAGTATGCAGTAGCCTTGGGCTCGGCAGTAATATGGCTCGATCCTGACGTAGCCGGTGAAAGTGAATTGCTAAACAAATTTCTGTCCTCAATGTCGCCCGGGGCAATCTTTATGGGCTGGTGGCCGCAGGAAGGGCCAGGCGTGCAAAGGGCATCAAAGTATGGTATTGCAACCGTAGCAAGTGATTGGTGCTCTAACCTAACGGTACACAGTGGTACTTCCAGGAATGTAAAAATAAAACCAATCCCTCCCAGGCCAGCGCTTAAAAACAAAATTTATGTTGCATTTATATTGAGTGACGGAGACAATTTACAATTTACAGAGCACTTGATGCGTAAACTTTGGAATAATCCGGACCGCGGCGCTGTTCCAATGGGATGGACTGTGTCGCCTGCTATGCTGGATGCCATGCCCGGTGCACTCAATTATTATTGGCAAACTTCCACCAGCAATGATAACCTGATTTCGGGGCCTTCCGGCTATGGTTATACTTATCCTAACACGTGGACAGATGAAAACTTGTTAAAGCAGTTTGTTGCTAAAACGGAGGATTATAACGCCCGTGCCGGTTTAAGGGTAATTACCATTTGGAATACGATTACCGGTGGCATTAATGCTAATGTCGGGAATATCTATGAAGGGCAGGCAAAATCGTTGCTTGGTGTAACTGCCCAGAACACGGGAGGTGGGCTTACTATTTATAACGACAGCTTGCCGGGAATGGCGCTTACCTGTAACTACTGCACTAATGAACAGGCTATGAAAGATCACATCGCCCGGGCCGCTGCCGGTTGGGACAAAACCTCGCCACGTTTCATGATCATACAGGCGCAACCCTGGCAGGGTGTAACGCCAACAAGTTTTAAAAATGTGGCTAATTCACTTAATGAAGATTATGTAATAGTGCGCCCAGATCACATTTTTCAACTTATTCGCGAGGAAAAGGGCATTCCAGTTAACCCAAAATAGAAAATGCATTAGTTGTACGTAAAGATAACTGAAAGACAAAAAATTATGGAGGGGGGATAAGAATGGACGTTATCAGGCTGTTTTTTGAGTTTCTGAGATCTACGCTCTCGTGCTTAATTTGCACAAGGTAAGATTAATGCATAGACAAGTTTATTAGTTAAAGATTCCCTCTCTTTTATCAAAATTGTATTCGCCACCCTATATCAATACAACTGGGATTTTTTATTTTCGTAACTCACAACAAGGATATATTATAGCCGATGAAACCAGATTCGCAGAATGTAACAGACTACACCAATGAAAACACCATATTTATGGTTTGGGAGTTTAAGGATAACCTGGCGGTTGGTGATGCTTTTAAAAAGCTTTGCAAGCTGCTTATCAATCTTAATAATTCTGCCAATGTACGTTTCCCGGTTTCCAGGGCAAGTTGTGTAATGGGTATTGGGTATGATGCCTGGCTACGGCTTCAACTCCCGGTTCCATTACCTAAAGAACTGGCTGCTTTTGCTCCCATTGTTGGCGCTAAACACACGGCGGTTTCTACCAAAGGAGATTTGCATTTTCATATCAGGGCCGATACCACAAGCATATGTTATGATATGGCATCGGCTATAACAGATGTTTTAAGCCCGGTAGCCATCAGTACCAACGAAATTCATGGTTTCAGGTATTGGGACAGCCGTTCCATTTTGGGTTTTGTTGATGGTACCGAAAACCCCCAGGGGCCGGATAGGGAACTTTTTAGTATGATAGGGGATGAAGACCCTGTTTATAAAGCAGGAAGCTACCTTTTTGTACAAAAATACATCCACGATTTATCGGCCTGGAAAGGGCTGTCGACCGAGCAACAGGAAAAGGTAATTGGCCGCTCCAAATCAAATGACATTGAGATGGATGACGATGTAAAACCTTCAAATTCGCATATAGCTTTGGCCAATGTTGGCGATGAACTTAAAATTGTTCGCGATAATATGCCTTTTGGCAATATGTCGGCCAATGAGATGGGTACCTATTTTATAGCTTATGCAAGCACATTCAGCACCGTTCAAAAAATGCTGAATAATATGTTTATAGGCTCGCCCGCTGGAAATTACGACAGGATATTAGATTTCAGCACCGCCAAAACAGGTAGTTTGTACTTTGTGCCCACATTTAACATGATAGATGATCTTTCGTCGGAATAAAACCCTGTAGCCTTTGCCTGGAGGACGCAAATTGTGGTTGGGTATTGCAACGGTTTATAACCTGGTTTTTAAAACCCTGTGCCTAAAAGGTGATTTTTAGCATTATCTTTAGTTAATGTAATACTTCTAACGGATACAGCTACAAGGATTACGCACCCGGTTGTCCCACTGGATCAACACAAGTTTGTCGTCCTACTTTACTGCGGGGAGGGGCATTTTTCGCAAGCCGTCAATTTAAGGCATATCCGAAAACAAACAACTCAAAGAGCCGGGTTGACGCAGGCAAACAGCAAGACGTCAAATAGTTATCTGAAGTTTTGAATAAATAACAAAAAAGCCGCCCCGTAATTACTTACGAGACGGCTTTTTTTGTTGTGGCAAATTAGGTTGTTAGTTTTTATATAGTTTGATGTAAAACACCTGGAAATAGCTGCCTGGGTTGCCATTGCCAACAATGTTTCCTAAAAAACCAAGTGATACCACCTGCGGGGTGGTAAGTGTAAACGTAAAGCTTCTTACTTCCCTTGAATTTGGGCTCGTTCCGCCTACGTTGGCGCTATTGTACATACCAACGTACCCTAAGGCGGTAGAAAGGTTGGCAAGCACCGGGATGCCATTTCCGCCTGCTGCGGCTACGCAATAAACCGAAGAATTGGATTGAACTTCTGAATAGGCGTCAAATGTAACAATGTAATCGCCTGCGGGCAATGCCGAAGATGTAGGCTGATAAATGATACCGTTTACAACAGGTGAATTGTTCCAGGTTTCCCAGTTAATAACACCTCCTGCATCTGAGCTATAGCCGCCGTTAACACCATTATCCTTATTCTTTGCAGCTGCATTGGTAATCCATGGCGCGGCAAGTGTTCCCCATCTTCCATCAAAGGTAGCCCTTTGAAAAGAACTTGATGTATTTGATAAATATATGCTGGTTACCTCGGCCTTTACGCTGTGGGTTTGATAATCTACATAAAAGGTATCAATAGCCGTTTTATTGGGCTTAAAAGTTGTGCGATAGCTAATAGAGCTTCCTGCCTTAAACTTAGGCAGCGATGTGCTTAAGCCTGTTGGTACCGATGTTATTAAGGTATCGTGCTGCTTGCTGGCCGCGTCGGTATATTTAATCTCCATCGAAAGTAAACCGTCATCGGCATTAACATCGGCCCAGTTAATTAAGGCCGATCCATCTGTTTGTAATTCGGCCTTGGCTATGCCGCGGTTAATAAGCGAACTTTGGTACAGGCTGCCATATACGTTACCGGCTAAGGTAACCGGGATGGATATATGCCCGGCATTATCATACGTACGGATCTCGAAGGTCATGACACCCTCCGGTAAACCCGGAATATACAGTTTTGCGGTATCAACACCCGATGTGCGCGTTACAGGTGTAACTATCGAATCCTGTTTGCTGTTCCAGTACACCGTGTATTTAACAATTTTGGGGTCGGATGTAAAAAGCCCGGTTAACAATACCCGGTTTTTACCCGAAAAAACCTGTACCGAGTCGAGCTTGCCCGGGTATATGATCGCGCCGTTGGGCTCGTATTTATTTTTGTAATCATCCATCTTACTGCAGGCGCTCATGACAAACGCAGTTAGCATGAAAAAGAGGTATGATGTTATTTTATAATGTTTCATAATCAAAATTTAATTAAAAAATGTTTGTAAACATTTACTACTTTCCAAACAGGGTAAATTCACTGATACTCATAAAGTATGATCCTGTCCAGTTGTGCAGGCTCCTGATCCTGATATACCGGTACGAGCCTATCCCTGCCGGAAAATCAAAGCCCCAGCCATCATGTCCATATTTGGTATCGGCAGCTGTTTCTGTACCCGATGGCGATCCGGATGGTTTTATAATATTACAGGTTAGCAGTTTGGTCCATGAGCCATCCAGTGCACCGTTTACATTGGGTGCATTTGATCCCCATATTTCAAAGTCTTTTAAATTACCCCTTACATAGTATACGTTGCCAATCTCCAGGAACGGGTTCATGATAAAGCGGCTCAATATCCGTTGCTTACCTAAATCAAACGTTACCATTTGCGGGCTGCCTGCGCTTTCAACAGTAAATAAGCAATTAGGCCAGCCGCCGGTAAAGTTGCCATCCCAAATCTTGGTAAGATCGGTATATGAATACAGGTTGGTAGCATCGCCCGGCAATACGTAAGGCGACCAATCAGATTTTGAAAATTGCTCCTCGTAAAACGGAGTAAGTGTTAGAAATAGAGTATCGGAACGATTTAAAAATCTGTCTCTTACAAAAAATGCGTACTTCCGTTCAACAGCGGGCTGGCCTCTGACAGCCGCTTTAATTAAAACGCTGTTACTGTAAATATTATCCATTCCCGTTGGCTGCACAAATTGGTTGTTATTAGCGGTATCAACCATAGGTACAATAGCAAGGTTGTCTTTATTAGGGTTATCGCACGTTACGTTAAAACCACCAAAAGTAGCCGTAACCTTAAGCGACCGGAACGCAAGTATGAATGGCGGAGTTAAGGGGTTAACCGTAACCGTAACAGGTGCCGAGGCCTTCTCACTTGAATTTACGGCATATAGTTTTACTACATGTGCAAGGGTATCGCCAAAGCCATCCACCGTTAAAGTGTTTGTGTAGTGCGATGCTATTACTTCGCGTGTTTTACCCGGCGAGGTTTCATAAACAGCCTTTACGTAAAAAAGATCGGCATCGGTGGGCAGCGTATATGTTAAACTGGCTTCGCCGTTTTGGTTTTGTACCTGTACGTTGCTAACTACGCCGGGGGCGTTGTTATTGGTTACTGTAGGTTTATTGAGGGTTTCCTGCTTACAGCCGGTTACTATTATTGCTAATAGGCCGATATAGAAGGCAACTCGTAATTTCATTGTTTCCATTTTAATGTTTTTATTGTTAAACATATTGTTGCTATACATTTACCAGTTAGGGTTTTGCACCAGGTTTTGATTAACCAGCAGGTCGCTTTCCTGTATTGGCCATAAATAATCACGCGGGATCACAAAATGCCTTGAATAGATGGACCTTTCGCGGTAATACAATTCGGGCGAATTTTCGCTTATCGACCATCCTGTTACGTTGCCGTTAAGTTCAACACCTGCGGTTTTCCAGCGCAAAAGATCCCAAAAGCGATGTCCTTCAAAACAAAGTTCAACGGCGCGTTCGCGCTGAATGATTGACCGCATTCCGTCTTTAGTAGTGTATTTGGTTGGATTAATGCTATAGTTTGACCATGAATCCTGAACGGTAGGCAGGCCAGCCCTTGCCCTTATACGGTTTACGTAAGTGTATACATCGGCAACCGGCCCCTGCGCTTCGTTCAGCGCTTCGGCATACAGCAAATACAAATCAGAAAGGCGCATTTCGGGCCATGGATAATTGATGTAGGTAACTGTTGCCCACTCATAGTGCCAGTTAAGCGCTTTTTTCATATAAAAGCCCGCAATTGGTATTGGGGACGACTGGCCAACTTCGGCACCGCGTGCTTTCATCCACCAGGTATTTTCGTCGGTTTTGGTAGGGCTGTTGGCCATATACCATACACCGCGGTCAAATCCAAGGTCGGCATAGTAACGTGGCTCACGGTCAAAATTCAACCGGGCGGTGGTTTCGCCTTCTTTGATATTGAAACGCTCATCATGAGTGCCCACACGCAATTGCGCTATGTTGGTGAAATCAAGCGTTTTATCTTCATTGATAGGCACCCCGTTTTTGGTATAAAACATTTTGGCCATTTTTATAGTAGGCCCCATCAACGGGCGGTTTGCCGATTTTGCAGCATCAGCATTATTAAAATCATACTGACCCGCGCACATCGACTGGAAGAATGAATTATAGCCGATGTTATTATTTGCGGTTAATCCCCATATCAGCTCATCGTTCCATTTTTCGCTCATCGCGTTCCTGATGCTCATTTGCGTCATGGTTGTTTGGCTAAGCGGGGTGGTTGGCGCCGGGAAAGTATATAACTGTATGTTTTGGGCCTCGCAAAAATCAATTGCCGCTTTACAGGCATCGGCCGCCAGCTGCCATTTTTGAGCACTGTAGGTAGTGTTAAATAGTTGCTCGCCATCTTTATTCTTGAACGAATTGTAATCGGGATTGCCATTAAACAACGGGCTTGCAGCGGTAACCAGCAACTTTGCTTTCATGCTGAGCGCTGCTCCTTTGGTAACACGGCCCAGTTCGCTGCCTTCATTCCTGATGCTTAGGGGCAGTTTTGCTGCGGCCAGGTCATATAAACCAGCTATATAATTTACCACTTCATCAACCGGGCGGCGTTTTACCCTCACCTCGTCAATTGATGCGTCAATAGCCAGGTTTTTGTCGATAATAGGGATGGGACCATAAGCCCTGAACATTTGAAAATGATAGAAGGCTTTCAGAAACTGCGCTTCGGCAATCCAGCGTTCGCGGGTGTCAATATCCAGGTCGCGTACCTTTGTCACATCGCTTACGTTTTCAATAAAAACGTTACAATCGCGTATGGCCTTGTAATTCGCGGCAGCATCCCGGGTGCCGTTCATATAATTGGCAATTGGGTCTGACGAGTTTTGGAAGCCCCTTGGCAACTGTAGTACGTTTGTTGGGCGGATGTGTCCGGCCGGGTCTTCTACCCAAACCTCATCGCCGGCAGTAAGGCCTACGTTATAGGTAGGGTCGGTTTCTGTAGGCAGGTAAGAGTAGCAGGTAAACAGGTACTTTTCTGCCTCGGTTTTTGAAACGAAAGCATTGGCTATTGTTGATACGTTATCAGGAACAACATCCAGGAATGATTTTTTGCAGGATGATACCGGCAAAATTATCATTAAAGCCACCGATAGCAGGGCGATATACCCTTTAGGTGCGGGGCTTAATACTGTATGCTTAATTTTTTGTATAAAATTACTTTTCATATAATTGATTTGAAAGCTTTTAAAATTCTACCCTTAAGCCTAAGTTAAACACCTTTTGAATTGGGTATCCCAGGCCAGATGTTCCCATTTCCGGGTCCCATAGCTTAAAGCCGGTCACAGTTAACAGGTTCAGGCCGTTCAGATAAAGGCGGGCACTGTTTAGGTGGATACTTTTAAGCTGTTTTTTGGTGAAGTTGTAACCAATTTCGGCCGATTTTAAACGTAAAAACGAACCGTTCCGCAACCACCATGTTGATGTTGGCGATGTTAATGTTTGGCTATTGTTCGGCAGTATGGTGCTACTTAAACGGGGCCAAAATGCGTAAGGGTTACGGCTATCTTCTGACCAATGATCATTTGCTATTGAACTAAGCAGGCCGCTTTGATTACCAGTGTTAAGACCAGTACTTGACTGGTACCCATTTACAAGGTAAAAAGGCGAAATATCTGCCGAATTGATAACAAACGATGACCGGGCCGATCCCTGGAAGAACGCACTGATATCAAAATTTTTGTAACCGACAGAAAAACCAAAGCCGTAAATTATTTCGGGCACCTGGGGATAACCTATGGGTACGATATCGGAGTTTGATATTTTGCCATCACCATTCATATCACGGTATTTAATATCACCGGCTTTGTAACTGCCAAAACTTTGTACAGGCGAGTTGGCTACATCTACATCGTCAATAAATAGTCGCTCGGCAACAAGGCCATATATCTGGCTTAATGAATTACCTACCTTGCTCAGATATTGCAGGTTGGCGGGGTAAACAGGTTCTTCGTTTTTTAGCAATTTACTTTTAGCATAAGTAAGCGTACCGCGCGATTGGATCCAGAAAGAGTTGCTGAAGTTTTTCTTATAATCCATAGCGATATCAACGCCCTTGCTTGATGACTTACCGGCATTTGATGAGATATCGGCCTGCAAACCCATGGAGGTAGGGATAGTACTCCTTACCATTAAGATATTATCGCGTTTATTTTGATATGCGTCTACCACTAAAGTAAGGGTTTTTGCAATCGTTAAATCCATACCTAAATTGGTTTGCCTTGATTGCTCCCAGGTAATATTTTGGTTTTCATACCGATTGGTAACCACACCAGGCCTGCTGTAAGTATAATTGGTACCAAACTGGCCGAGGCTGCCATTGTTTAAATTAACATCAGACAGGTAAAAGAACCTATCATTTGCCGATCCAATCTGGTCGTTACCCACCAAACCATAAGTGGCCCTGAATTTTAGGTTATCAATGATAGATAGCATCGGTTCAAAAAACTTTTCGTTTGATACTACCCAGCCCGCGCCCACAGATGGGAAGAAGCCGAACCGGTGATTACTTGCAAATCGCTCAGATCCATTGTAACCAAAGTTAAATTCAAGCAGGTAGCGATTGTCATATCCGTAAGTAAACCTGCCAGATACGCCCTGGTTGCGCGAGGGTAACGATAACTGTAACGTTGCTGCGTTGGCAGTAAGATAATTACGCATAGTACCGATTAACAAACCACTGATAGCATGCTTTTCGGCAAATGTGCGGTTATAGTTTACAGCAGTTTCGATATAGGTAATAGCGTTGTTTGTGCTTCCACCCGGGCTGTAAGTTAAATACTCAGTTGGAATATTACCTATACTGCCGGCCTGGCCGTTATTAATTAATGTTAAACCATTAAATTGACCGTTGAGCACGTTTGATTGATAGTAATAAGGGCTGTATTGCCGCGAAACCGCAAAGGATGAATAACGTGTTGTATAGGCCATTACCCTTGCCGATAAGCCTTGGGTAAGAAAATCAAACTTCTGGTTTAAATTTAACTGCGCTGTTAGGGTGCTTGTGGTTGTGTTTTGGAAACCCGACAGTGATTGCGCGTATGGGTTCATGTACAAGCCGCCACCCGGTATAATAGCATTACCAAAAAGCGGGTGGTTGGCATATGGTAATAAATTACTGGGATAAATAGCCGGAAACGCCACCGGATTACTCCATAACGCATTTAAAAAAGTGTAACCGCCCCCGCCTATCGGGCCATGATAGCTATCAAACTGGCCTTTTAAACTTACTACGGCTTCGGTAGTTTTGGTAAGGTTTATGGTGGTGTTTGATAAAATGGAATACGATTGCAGCTTAATGTTATTGCTAAAACTGTTCAGGCTATTTTCGGCCAGGTTACCGTTATCAATATTATAGGTCATGGCCAGGTAGTACTTGGCTTTTTCTGACCCGCCATTGGCATTCATGTTGAACCTTTGGTTGCTGGTTTTGGTTTTTATCAACTGTTTTATCCAATTATTGCTGGGATATAGCAATGGGTCATCACCGTTGGCCGTGTGGTCAATTTTATTTTGCGAGTAAGGTAGTGCACCCAGCGGGTTACGGGTAAGCACGGCTTCGTTGGCAAGTGTCATGTAACTTATGTTATCGGCCAGGTCGATATTTTTGTTATTGGACGATGTTGAATTCTCGGCACGTACGTTAAACCTCAGCGGACCAATGTCGCCCCGTTTGGTGGTTACCAGGATTACACCATTGGCGCCACGGGCACCATATAATGATGAGGCGGTGGCATCTTTTAGTACCGAAAAACCGGCAATATCATCCGGTTGCAAACGGGCCAGATCTGTTGGTGTCGATTCGATACCATCAATCAAAATCAATGGGTCAACTTTACCGGCGCCAAATGTGCCTACGCCCCTGATAAAAAACTGGGCATTATCGGCACCCGGCTCGCCGCTTCGCTGGTACGATATCATCCCCGGTACCACACCGGCCAGCATGGTGGTAAGGTTGCTTGAAGGCCCTTTAAGTTGTTTGGGGCTTATGGTGGTGATAGAACTCACCAAGCTCGACTTTTTCTGGGTACCATAAGCAACAACTGCAACCTCTTCCAATGCGGTTTTATCGGTACCAATAGTTACATCCAATACATAAGCACCGTTTGATGGCTGGTAGTTTTTTAAATCAAATTCCTGTGTTTTAGATCCTACAAATGAAAACGTGATGATGGTTTTATCGGTGCCCTTTAAATTAAGCGTATACTTACCATTAAGATCTGATTGGGTACCAAAGCCGGTGCCCTTTATTTTGACACTTACGCCGGGCAGGGTAAGGCCCTTCTCGTCGGTAATGGTACCCCTCAAAACATCAGGCAACGGCGCCTGTGCCTGCTCTTTTTTGGGCGGCGCGGGGGCTGGTTTTTCCACCGGGGCTTTTTCAATCACAATAAGCTGGTCGCGCAGTACATAGCGCAGGCTTTTGCCTTTTAAAAGAAAAGTGAAAACATCCTGCACGCTGGCGTTCTGAAAATCAACAGTAACCAGTTCACGGTCGTTTAATAAATTGTTACTGTAAAAAACGGTTAGCCCGGTTTGCTTTTTAACAGATTGAAATACATCGGCTAAGCTGATATTAGCCTTTTTGAGTGTTATAGAGCCCGTATTTTGCGTTTGTGCCTGGCAAAGTTGGGTGCCCCATAAAAAAATAAAAACAGGCAGTAGCAGCCGCCGGTAAAATAAAATTTTCTCCATAGTTTATCGGTTTATAAATTGGGTTTGTACTAAAGACCGGTTCCGGGAAAAACGGGTGAACGAAAAATTAAAAAATATTTTTGCTAAATGCTTTCAGGCGAAAAATGGAATTTATTAGCCTGAATTAACCAGCAAAACCGGGCTTAACAGAAGGCCTGGCTGGTGCTAATTAATATACGGGTAAATTATCTACCGGGCCAAAAACAATGCGATTACCTTGTGCGCTATTATTTTATGTGTAAAACCCCGTCTTTAATAACAGCATCTACACCGGCAGATGATTTCAGGTTCTGGATAAAAACCTGCACCGGTTTATTTTTTTCGATAGCACCGCTAAGCGAGTTGTCGGCCCGGGTGGCATCGTCAAAAACTACCGGCAAATTAAACCAACGCTGTAGTACCTCGCTTATATCGCGCAGCTTTTGGTTATGAAAATAATACTGGCCGTGCATCCAGGCCAATTCTGTGGCTGCATCAAAAGGCTGTCTTAAAAAGCCGGTTATGGGTGTGTAAATAGCCTGGTACCCGGGCTTAAGTAAAAGCTTTTCGTTATGCTGGCCGCTAGTAGCAACACTGCCTTCAACCAGCGAGGTGGTAGTGATATTTGACTGGTAACTATTTACGTTAAATTCGGTGCCAAGCACCTGTACGTTTGTTTGGGCGGTATGAACAATAAAAGGGTGGGTCGCGTTTTTTGCAACTTTAAAAAAGGCTTCGCCGGTTAGGTAAACCTCGCGGTTGGTACCAGTAAATGAAAATGGGAAACGCAGGCTTGAGGCCGAATTAAGCCAAACCAGCGTGCCATCTGATAAAGTTATCTGGTAGTCTAATTCTGCCGGAATGGTAAGGGTATTCCAATTTTGGGTTTTGTCGTCACCGGTTGTATAACTTAAACCATTGGCACCTTTTTTTAAATTGGCAAAGGGGGTATTGATTACGTTTTTAGCAGTATCGGATAAGTTAATTTGCTGCCCGTTGGCCATCCGTAGTTCAATCGCGGGCTTTTTTCTTTGTTTTACAGCTACTGTATTAGTAACCGGTTTAGCCTGCCAAAAATAAATGGCCGAAAGCGTTATGCATAGCAAAGCAGCTATCGACAGCCAGTTTATAAATCCTTTTTGTTTAGATTGAATTGATTTTACCTGCTCAATTTGTGGCTCAATTTTATCCCAGGCTGCATTTTCGTTAATATTATCAAAAAAGGATTGGGCTTTATCAGTAGCCAATTCCTCGTGCATTTCGTTCCAGAGTTTTGCAACCCCGGGATCTGTAAGTATTGCCTGCTGAAGCATATGGTCGTCCTCTTCACTTATCGCCCCTGCAATTTTGTCAATTATTAGCTCCTGAATATATGTTTTATTATATGTCATTGTATATAAGACCAGATTATGAATAAAAGGGTGAACTACCTGATGGTTTTTATACCATCCCGCATTGTTTTAATGGCAAGCTTCAGGTGTGTTTTCAACGAATTAATGCTGATTCCCATTTCATAGGCAGCTTCTTTATACTTTTTATTTTGATAATGCACCAAAGTTACGGCCTGGAATCGTTGTACCGACAGATCGGCCATTATCTCGTCTACATTAATTTCGCACCCTGTAACTTCCTGCTCCTCTTCTATTTCCGAAACGGTATATTGATAATCGGCTAATTTTTTTTGTCGCTGCGTTTCCTTCTCAATTGCCTTCAGGCAACGGTTCCGGATGGCTGTTGTTAAATACGCTTTTAAGGATGAATTGATGTTGTTAAATAATTTTCTCTCCCAAAAGTCGACAAAAAAAGCCTGAACCATATCCTCTGCTTCCATTTCATCTTTTAAAATATAAAAGGCCGATACGATAAGGAGTTTATAATATTTTTTGAATAGCAGTTCCAGGGCCTCCTTGTTGCCCATTATTAACAACTCCATAATTTGAGTATCATTCAGGATTTTCATGAAATGGTTTTAACTGGTTAAAAATCAACAGACAGGCGTCTATTGAAAGCTAAGATATAATATTATTGTCAAAAACACAATTAAAAACAAAATCCTGAAAATAATTCATTGCTGCCTGCTAATTGGGGCAATGCCTGCGTGGTAGTGTTAAGAAATACCTGAATCGGGAGGACTGAATAACGTCAATAAAATGAGCACGAGACATTCCCGGGAATTTTAAGGTAAATACGACTGTGAACGCGGTGTTTTACAAGCACTTTTGCTAATCAAACTTTATTAGGAGGCCCGAAGAAGTGGTGTGCTATTGTAATCAAAACGACACGAAATTATTTAAAAAGCTATAGAAATTAAGTGTTATTTAAACAAGAATGGAGTAGGAAAATAGTATTTGAAACCTCTTCACCTGTTGCAAGCGGATGCAAAAGAATCAGTTTAACCTGCTAAATCGATATTAAGTTCAGGCTTAAATGATAGAATGGGATGGTATGAATTTAGGTTGGATAACCGTTTAAAACAAAAAAGCCGGATGTTATCACAATCCGGCTTTTACTTAGGTAATTGAATGGGTTAATTGTGCAGCACCTTATTTATACTAAGGCCGCCATCGCTTGCATCGCTGAAATAGAGGGAATATATTTTACCGGCCTGTAGCTCTGCGATACTAAAGTTGCCTATGTTTTTCCTGGAGGCGGTTCCGTATAGTTGCACCGATAATGTTCCCGGATCAACATATTTGTAACCACTTGCAATGTTCCTGCTGATATTGGTTACCAGGTCATCGCCCGACGCATCTTTGATATTGATATCTGATGGCGCGTTATCGCTTAAATGGATAAACTTAATTTTTACCTTGCCATTGTTAGGCGTGGCCAGGTCATCTTCAAAAGATTTAACCCTGGCCGATGAGCCTTTGCCCGCCATATATACCGTAAAGCTTACGCCGTTAGTGGTATAAAGCTCGCCGGATGCGTAAACATTGCTTGATCCTTCATCTTTAAATTCCATAACCAGCCTTTTTCCGGAGGCTGTGGTGATGTAGGGCGAAGCGTTGGTGTATTTAAGTCCGCCGCTTACCAATACCGAGTTGGCAATAGTAAAACTCTGCGGCCCCGAGGTAGATGCCGCATTAACTACTTTGATGTTGAATTGCCCCGAGGGGTCGATAGTGTTTTTTTCGCATGACGAAAAGGATATCGCGGCTGTAAGCAGGGCTATGCCCGTTAACACTTTCTTATAAATTGCTGAAGTTTTCATGTTGATTTTTAATGCTTTTTTCATGTAGAATGATAGTTTCTGTGATTTCGTTTATCCGGCCGGGGCTTACATATATTTTACTTTTATGTCAACTTTGGCCGTAGCTTTTAAATCGACTTTAAAGTCGTCGAATGCCGGCTTTTTGAGCTTTTCCATAAAGAAGTTGGAGAAGCCGAAGCCTTCTTTGGGCATTCTTATCAAATTCTTGTCGATTTTGCCGTTCCCGTTTTCGTCGTCGATGAGGGTTATACCATAAGTGCCAGGTTCAAGCCCTAACATTACCGTGAGCGTGCCGTTATTGAGCGCCTTTTTATCGAATGTGAATTTTTTGTAAGGCTGTTCATTGTCGTAGCTTTCGTTATCCTTAAAAACATTAAGAATGATTTTGCCTTTCTGGGACCTGATCCCGGTAACCTTTACCGGTGTTTCCCGCACTTGTGTATAGGAAGCCAGGAAGATAAACAGCAAGCCTGCAAGCATGTTAAGGCATAATACAGTGGTTTTTTTCATAGTTGTAAAATTTAATTTTAACATTATTTGAAGGCGAAGGTATTGGCACTGCCTATAGCGGGTTATCAAAAACATAGCGAAACGGGCATAATTGCACCCGAAGGTTATGCTCATGAATTTGAATGAAACGTGCCTTTATGCAACTGGCCGCCTCATTGACGAAATACAGTGCTTTGAATTGATTAAGAAAATCTGCGTGCCGGTGCTTTTGATAGCTGCTAATTTTGGAGTGGCCGGAGAGGCAGCTTAAATTGAAGTCTCCGGCCTGTTCAATTGCCTTTTTAGCCTGTCGCCCGGGCAGTTGGGCGCTGGTTTTGCCCGCTTCGGTTCATGATAAATGCATACGTGTAATCTATTAGCTACATTTGTTTATATGCAGGAAAGTTTGCCCGTAAAACGTTTAAATCGCTTAAGCTGGTTGCTATCGGTAATTATCGGCGTTATCTTTTATCTTATCATTTCCCGCAGTGGTTCTACAGAGCCTGTGTTGCCTTATACATTGTTAACCATGTCGGGAATTTTAGTGGTTGGTTATGCCGATGTGGGTTTGATGCTCCTTTTACTGCCGCGGTTTCAGGTACGGTCAAAAAAATTTACGATATACCGCCGCCTGTTAACTTACCCTGCAAGTGTATTTATTTACCTTGCGCTATGGCCTGTTTTTGCTTATGTAGCCCATAAAAAATGGTCCTTTTGGGATGTTGGTTTGTTTTTTGCCTTTGTTGGCTCCGGTATCGTAATTAATACCATGATTATGATTTTGCACGATTCGGTTTTGTTATACGAGCATAAACTATATAGCGAGCTGGAGCTTTCCAGGCTAAAGGCAGCCAATGCCGAAGCTACCAACCTGCTGCTAAAACAACAGATACAACCTCATTTTTTGTTCAATGCGTTAAATACATTGAAAGCGTTATATCATAAGGATGTGCAAACTGCCGATACCTATATTGTGCACATGGCCAACTTTTTAAGGGCATCCATATTTCATCATACATCAAACGTATCCAAACTGGAAGATGAAGTGAGCCTTTTATTGGATTACCTGGAAATGCAGCGGATAAGGTTTGGTACCGCCCTCAATTGCTCAATAACGCTGCCCGAAGAAACTTTAAAAGCATACTACCTGCCGTCGTTTTCGCTGCAGCCGTTGTTGGAAAATGCCATTAAACACAATAATTTTACCCGTGAAGATCCGCTTTGTGTAACCATTAGCCAGCAGGATGACTGGCTGGTTATCAGTAATAACCGGCAGGTAAAAAATATTAAAGTTGCATCAACCAATTATGGCCTGGCCAACCTGGCCGAAAGATACCATATATGGTCGGGGGATGATATTATCATTAATGAAGAACAGAACTCGTTTTCGGTATCTATAAAATTGTTAAAAAATGAACATCGTAATCATTGAAGATGAAGGCCTGGTTGCCGATGACCTGGAGCTTAACATCAGGAAACTGATGGATGAGCCTGTGGATATTGTACAAATTAAATCGGTAAAAGAGGGCCTTGCATATTTTAAAACAGCCGATGCGCCAGACCTGATTTTTAGCGATATCCAATTAGGCGACGGACTTAGCTTTGAAATTTTTGTTGCCGGATTGGTAGCCGTGCCCGTGGTTTTTTGCACTGCTTATGACGAGTATGCTTTAGATGCTTTTAAAGCCAATGGGATAGATTACATCCTGAAGCCATTCACCAGTAAAACGCTGAACGATGCCCTTCAAAAATACAGGCGGTTAAAAGAGCTGTTCTCCACAGACCAAACACCACAGTATGAAGCCCTGATACAGATGCTGGCGCGAAAAGAAAAGGAGAAGGCAGCTTCGGTGCTGGTTTATCACCAGGATAAGATCATCCCGGTTAGCCTGGACGATATAGCCATGTTTTACCTGGCCAACGAAATTACCCACCTGCTCACGTTTTCGGGAAAAACGTTTTATCCCAATAAAAACCTTGATGAGTTGGAGCGCATCTCCGGCAATTACTTCTTCAGGGCAAACAGGCAATACCTGGTTTGCCGGAAGGCTATAAAAGATGTATCTAATTTTTTTTCGCGAAAACTTTCTATAAACCTCAACGTGCCATTTGCCGAAAAGGTTATTGTTAGCAAAGGCAAGGCACCGCAATTTTTGAGCTGGCTTGCAAAAGGCTGATATGTATTGATAGCCAGCTATAGTTTTCCAATGAAACTTTCGATACTTATTTCAACTTTTTTTTGCTCCGGCTTATTCCGTTTCCGGCTTTAATTTGCCCGTTTCGGCTACGTTTTGTTATTAAACCCTGCGTGTATAGTGCAAATTTGATGACTATGGGTGCGCGGTTAATAGCTACTTTAAATATAACCAGCCAATTCATAACGAAAATTAATGTTAATCGCTTCGTCGCAAGAAAACGGCCATGTTTGAAATTTTTAAAACTAATGTTAAAAACCCGGCGCACGCAACTGCACTGGTTGTAGTACTGCAACATTATTTGCCTTTTGCCGAAATAAACTTTGACCTGGATGATTGCGATAGCATACTGAGGGTGAAAGGTGAAAAATTTTGTACCTCAAATATCATTCAGTTACTGGCCGACCTTGGCTTTGAGTGTCATATATTAGAATAATAGCCTGTTGAGTCGCCAACCCGCTTTAAGCTGCCGGACCGTCGAATCACAACCCATAATGTAAATGAATCCCGAATGCTTTGATCCATACACGCTCACAAGCCATTTATGCCAGTTTGATTAACACAATCGAACAAAAAATTTAATCTCTGAAAATATTTTCGATTTCCCTTTAATTAGCGTTAGATTGGTATAGTTGAACGCACAGGATAAACGCATCTAAATAGCTAATGGAATGAACCTATGGTGTTGGGAAGATATAAGCATCAAACAACGCCTTGTTTTATTGGCTGATCCTGGTTAAATGATCCGACTACTTAAGGGACTTGTATTGGCCAACAACAGGCACACGTGTTTGGATGCGCCTAAATTGAACGACAAGTTTAGTGTTAACCATGATTAAATATAAAATATTGATTATCAGTCGTTTGTAAATAAATTGCCTGAAATGTGTTAAGTTATGTTAACCCAATTAGATGCGTTTTTCCTGAGTTGAACAATACTTAACAATGCCGATAAATTAATGGTAAAAGAGGGTTTCGAATTAAAAACCACCCAGCCTGCTACCGGACTTGCCGACTTTGTGGAAAGCTTCTGGATGATCCGGAATGAGTCGGCTAACGCCAGGGAGATTGTTGTGCTGCCCGACGGGCGGTTTGATATTATATTTTCTGTTGCCGCCAACCAGCCTTTTCATGCCACGCTGCGGGGCCTCGATACCCAGCCCGATCAGGCCTCAATTCCCGCCCATATGGTGATGTTTGCCGTCAGTTTTAAACTATTGGCTATTGAATACCTGCTGGATATTAAAATGGCTTCTGTATTAAATGAAGGGCGGCGCTTACCGCCAGGGTTTTGGAACATCACCGCTGATGACCTGGGGAACTTTGAAACCTTCTGTCAAAAAATTTCGGCAACGATGCTCGGCCTTGTTAAAACCGGCATCGACAACCGCAAGCAGAAATTGTTTCGGCTGATTTATGCTTCCAATGGGTCTCTAACTGTTAAGGAACTAGCCGGCAGCGTAGGTTGGAGCAGCAGGCAAATCAACCGTTATTTTAATGAGCAGTTTGGCATTTCTTTAAAAGCGTATTGCAATATTTTCCGGTTCAGGGCATCCCTACAGCAAATCAGGGACGGTAAACTTTTCCCGGAGCAGAATTTTGCCGATCAAACACATTTTATTAAAGAGATAAAAAGGTTTTCAGGCGTGGTGCCAAAAGAGTTAGCCAAAAATCAAAACGACCGATTTATACTATTATCGGCTTTGCCTAAGGGGTAGTTTTGCCTACATGAACATTCAACACAAAAACATCGCGATTATTGGCGGAGGCCCGGGCGGCTTAACACTTGCACGGCTTCTGCAACTCAAAGGTGCAAACGTAAAAGTTTATGAACGGGACATCAATGGCGCAGTAAGGCTGCAGGGCGGCGCGCTTGACCTGCATGCTGAGTCGGGTCTGGCCGCTTTAACTAAAGCAGGCTTGATGAATGAATTTAAAACCCACTATCGCCCCGGAGCCGAACTTGTGCGCGTAACAGACAGCCAGTTGGCAATTTACTCAGATCAGCACGCCGAAATAAGTACCGAAAAATTTGGCGATAAAAATTACCGTCCCGAAATTGACAGGGGGCCACTTAGGCAGATTTTATTGAATTCGTTATTGCCAGGCACCGTTGTTTGGGACAGCCACATTGTATCCATTGAACAAATACAGGACACCTGGAAGCTGGTTTTTCAAAACGGCAACACCATCATGGCCGATTTGGTTATTGGCGCGGATGGTGCGAACAGCAAAATAAGGCCATTTGTTACAAGCATTAAACCCTACTGGACCGGTATCACCATGTTGGAAGGAGCCCTCAAAGATGCTGCAAAAACAGCCCCTGTAATTCATCAGTTGTTAAAGGGCGGAAAAATATTTGCCTACGGAAACCAAAAAACGCTAATAGTTAGTTCAAAAGGCGACGGAAGTTTTGGTTTTGGCGTCAGCTTTAAATCCAATGAGTTTTGGGCGAAGGAAAGCGGCATCAACTTTAATGATAACCAGCAGGTATTGGCCTGGTTTAAAAAGGAGTTTGCAGAATGGAGCCCGGTTTGGTGGGAACTGTTTGAAAGTGCCGACACACTGTTCATCCCCAGGCCCCAATACTGTATGCCACTTGACCAAAAATGGGACGCCAAACCCAACATTACGCTACTGGGCGATGCGGCCCACTGGATGCCGCCCTTTGCAGGTGAAGGCGTTAATATGGCCATGCTGGATGCGCTGCAACTGAGCGAAGCACTTACTGATGATAAATTCAGCGATACCCGGCAGGCTGTCGCCCATTATGAAAAGCAAATGTTGGCCCGGTTTGGCAGAATTGGGCAGGATACCTTATTCAACACCGAATGGATGCATCAACCCAATGCTTTAAAACACATGCTGGCGATGTTTGGTAAAAACAAACTCAAGCAAGGGTTATTCATCGGTAATTACCTTATGAAAGTGCTGGTGGTGCCCGCCATCCGCAAAGCGATTGGCCTGTCTCCTATCCAAAAAATATTCCGATGAAGTGCTACCGGGCTTTAAGCAAAAAATGAAGTAATAAAGCTGTTCTCAGCAATTATTACTTCATTTAATAGGTTTAATTTGGGGTATTACCACCTGACTATCCAATCCTCTTCCTTAAAAAAGATAAAGGCAAAATCAAATACCCATCGATGTCGTTTTTTTGCCAGCCTAACATATTGAACGGGCTGGCATGTTGCTGCAGCCACTGTGTGTACACATCTCTTTAAGTAAAGAAAATTGTCATTTCGATAGAGCATACGTGGGGTTGTGCGGGAGAGCGAAAGAGAAACTATCTCTTGAGCGTAGCGAAAAATCTTATACGATTTGCATCGCACCACGCAAGTTTGCAAGCATGACGTATAGGATTTCTCCTCACGCCAACGCTCAATGCCCGCCCCAGTTCGTTCGAAATGACAACTGGTTTTATTAATTGATAAGACCCAAAAGATGTGTACACACAGTGGGTTGCTGCCTGGGACAAATACTATTGCTGATGGTAAATTGCTGCAAACTCTTTGGCATAGTCGTTCAGCTTATGCGGGCCCAACTCCGGGCGGTGTTTATAATAATCCTCATATAGCACACCATTCAGTCGCGCGGCATTCATCTCGGCGAAACCCCTGGCCGTCTGCGGGTTCATGCCGAAGCTTACGAGTCTGTTTAAAAACGCCTCATCCGGGATTGCTGTCCATTGCAGATCGGGCTTACCCACCGCCTGGCCTAAAACTTTTGCCACCTCATTCGGAGCCACCTCATCGCTGGCAATATAACGAACGGTACGGCCTGCAAATGGCTTGTCAAATTCTTCGGCAATAACACTTGCAATATCCAGCGGCGAAACCCATGGCTCTTTGTTATCGCCTCCGTAATTACTTACAATTGTGCCTTGGGCCTTTATGGTTGGTATAAATGCCAGCATGTTATAATAAAAACCAACCGGGCGCATAAATTTAATGCTAACGTCATCGGCCAATTCATTAAAAAACTGTTCTGCTTTATAATGGAACCCCAAAAGACCAACGCCCTTATCGGTATGCGCCCCAATACTGCTTAAATGAATAACCTTCTTAACGCGTGATTGCTGAATAGCCTTTTGGTAATTTTTGCATATTTGGATAATGGCGGCTGTTACATCCAGATTTTTATCAAAAAAAGCGTTTGGCGCAAGTGATTCCATACAGTATACGGCATCCGCTGCCGCGAAAGTGGCCGTTAAAAAATCAACGTCTTCCATAGATCCAATTGCTGCTTTCGCGCCGATATTTTCAATCTCGGCCTGTCTTTCCGGCCTGGTGCTGATGACGGTTACCTGGTGCCCGTTTTGTACTAATTTTTCTGTCAACGGTTTGCTAATGTTCCCTAAAGAACCTGTAATGATAATTTTCATAATGTTGTGTATTTAACACTACAAAGGTTGCCATCGCCCGCCGGATAGATTTAACCATATCTGCGTTTGTTGTATCCAAAACTATAGTTCCCAACAAATTCAATATGCATTCTTTAAAATATTTAAACTCCCTTTAAACGTGCAAGTCATGGCCGCCCGGCGGAAACCGGGTACATGGAGATGAGGTAACTTATTTAGTAGGAAAACAGTATTGAATAGAAATTAACAAGGATTGGTAACATCGACCCGCTATCTGCCAAAACATCGATTGTTTTAATTGAAAGAGTGGCGAAACTCCAGCGGCGATAAATTAGTTTTTGTTTTGAATAATTTGCTGAAAGATTGCAGGTGCTCAAAACCCAGTTCGTAAGCAATTTCGCTGACAGACAGGTTGGTGGTTGATAGCTTCTCCTTAGCGAGTTCAATTAGCTTATCGTGTAGGTGTTGCTGTGTGCTTTGACCCGTAAGCGACTTTAGCAACCCGCTGAGATAACCGGGCGAAATATTTAAATTTTCGGCAATATAGGCTACACCGGGTAAGCCTTGTTTAGCAAGGCTGCCGCTTTTAAAATAGGCAGAAAGCAGGTCTTCTAAACGCGTTAGTATCTCGTGGCTGGCAATCTTGCGGGTAATAAACTGGCGTTGGTAAAAGCGTTCTGCATAGGTAAGCAAAAGTTCCAGGTGCGCAATGATCACATTTTGGCTAAACCGGTCAATATTGGCATGATACTCCTGCTCAATGTTTTGTACAATGCCTGTAAGCATGTTTTCTTCCTTATCAGAAAGGTACAGGGCCTCAAATACAGAATAGCTGAAAAACTCGTACTGCCTGATGGTTTTTGCCAGCGTTGTGTTCCATAAAAAATCCGGGTGTATCAGTATCATCCAGCCCTCGGGCCTATGCATCGTGCTCTTTTCAAGTTCAATACCAAAAACCTGGCCGGGTGCCATAAAAAACAATACACCTTCGTCAAAATCACTCGCCTGCTGGCCGTACTTGAATTTAGCATTGTGTACCCTTTTCATCGAAATAGAGTAAAAATCGAAGATGAGGCTGAACGATCCTTCGGTGATGGGCGGGGTAACGGTATCCATCCAAACCAGGCTGATTAGCGGGTGTTCTGGCTTGGGTAGCCCCGCAGCCCGGTGATATTCGGTGATGGTTTTGAACCGTAAAGGCTGATTGCTGCTCATATGTCAATATACTTATTTTTTGTTATACACCGCGGCAAATTCTTTGGCAAAGTCGGCCAGTTTAACTTTACCCATCCTGGGCTGGCCACGGTGGAAATTTTGTAAGGTTTTGCCGCTATGCATTGCGGCCTGCATTTCTACCAGCGTTTCGGCCAGCTTTTGCGGTAACCGGGCCATCTTCAGCCCTTGCAGCATTTGCTTGTCTGTGAGCAATACCCATTTAAGCCAGGGTTTGCCTATCGACGTACCGATGATTTGAGCGGCTTCGTTACAAGTCATTTCCTCGCTGCCTACGTAGCGGATGGTTTTCTTTTCGGGATGCAGCAGTAGCTCTTCTGCCACCGCGTCGGCAATATCAAGGGGAGATACAAAAACCGTTCGGTCATCCCCGCCGTAGTTCCCCATCAGCAGGCCGGTTTTACCGGTTAGCAAAGCCCACAAACCGGAGTAACGCAAGGTAAGGAATTTGCCCATGAGCCCTTTGCCCCGGATAAGGTCCATAGATTGGTAGAAGTTGGTATAAAAAGAGGCCGGCCGCATAACGGTGATGGAAACACCGGAGAGCGCATCAAAAACATCTTCAACATTTTCTGCTTGTACCAAATCAGCCGCCCAGCCGCTCATGACTACCACCCGCTTCATTTGGGTCCGTTGCAGTGCCTGTGTGTAATTTTGTGCCATACGGCGTAAATAGCTACCCAGGTCTGCTTCGGTAAAACTTAGTGGTATCATGCAGTATACAGCATCAGCCCCTGTAAAAGTCCGTGCCAGGAATTCAACATCGGCAATGGAGCCAATGGCAGCCTTTGCACCTAAAGCTTCAATATCCTGTTGTTTTTTGGGGTTGCTGCTTACCACAGTAACGGCGTGCCCATGGCCAACCAGTATTTGCGTTAATGGCTTACTTATGTTCCCTAATGAACCGGTAACAATAATTTTCATAATGATTTCGGTTTATATATTGGTGTATACGCCCTGTTCCAGGTCGGCAAGTAATGTAGGTTGTGTCGGGTGCCAGTTCAAACTGTCCTGTGTAAGTTTGCTTGAAGCCGGGCAATCAATAGCGGCAAAGCCTGCAAACCAGCCGAAATATTCAACAGCCTCTTCAGGAGATACAGACACGGCCGGAATATTAAGTTGCTTTGAGATAGCCTCGGCGATGGCCTTAAATGTAACCCCTTCTTCGGCAGCAGCATGAAACCGGCTGCCTTTGCCGCCATTTTCTAAAGCCAGCCGGTACAAATGGACGGCATCCAACCGGTGCACCGCGTTCCAGCGGTTAAGGCCATCACCTACATAGGCAGAAACACCTTTTTGGCGGGCAATGTTGATGAGTATAGGGACAAAGCCATGAAGATCGCCATAGCCATGTACAGATGGCGACAAACGGATTATTGAAGTTTTTACACCCAGTGCGGCGGCGGCATCTGCCGCTGCTTCCGAAGCCCGGGGAAACGCGGGATTTGGTTGCTGTATGATATCCTCGGTAGCCAGCCTGCCCGGACTAACCAGGGCGGTGCCCGATGTTACGATGAGCGGTTTTTCAGATCCTGCAAGCGCCTCGCCAATGGCCCCGATAGCCAGCCGGTCTACTTCGCATACTTCTTTAAACCTGCTAAAATCGTGGATAAAACCCGCGTGGATAACGCCGTCGGCTGCTGTTGCGCCGCTCCGCAAACTATCCAGGTCCTCCAGGTCGCCATGATGCACCGTGGCGCCCGCCGCCGACAGTTTACTTGCAGCCGCCTCTGACCTGGCAAGGCCCAAAACCTGGTGACCAGCACCTAATAATTCCTGTACAATGGCAGAACCGACGAAGCCTGTGGCCCCTGTAACAAATACTTTCATAAGTTTAGCAATTTTTGATGAAACAAATGTCGGTTGCAAGGGCACAACGGATTTAGCCGAATCTGCTTTTGATTTAGCCAAAACGATTACCGGGTGTTGTGGATGTTTGTTTGTGCAAACATTGCACGAACGGGCGATCAGGGAGAATTATTGAGGGAGAATAAAAAGTATTTGGATTGGAATGACAACTACAAAAACCCTTGTCTGCTTTGTTACCTGTTAGATATACATAAAAGGCCAGGCCTGCTACAGCCGGTATACCGTGGGGGCCCTATCCGCAACGCTATCCATTTTGAGTTATGCAAGGTGGCCATAAAAGTGGATAACAAAGTATTTCACACCGTGCTGGCTATCGTGTTCCTGGTGTATGAATTTTCTTATATCCTAAGGTTGTTTTAATACAAAAAGGGTATCCCGGTTAAGCGATACCCTTTGGCAATTCTTTAATACCTTACTATCTGCAAAAAAGTACGGGATTATCTTTTCCGTGATCGTTGTCGTCTCCGGTAGTCAGTTTGCGATAAGTGGTTAACTTAAGCATGTATGCACATGATGGCCAGTTTTCAAACAACGGGTTTATCACAATTGATGATGCAGCAGGTGGATTGTTGAGCACAATTTGCGAGGCCGCACCTCTTGGGGCATTGCCGGATGGGAAACCGCTAACATAACCTGTGGCGTTTGACCATACACTGATACCCCAGCTGGCTAATAACTCATGATCAATAGTATAATCAATATGAGCTGTTGTTTTAACCGGCGAGCATCCGCTTAATCCGTTACTGTACAACTCTTCCAGCTTAATCAGGTTAACCTCGTCCCAGTTGTTTACATAAATTTTTCCGATGATTGATTGTGTTTTCAGGTTGGGCGATGCGGCGTTGGCCGGGTCGTCTGTAGTTTGAAATTGGAGGTATAATATTTTACCGTTTTTTTGATCGGCCATACCTACAGCATCACCCGGGTTTAAACCGGCGCTTGCACTCCCTCCGCCAATGATGGAGTTGGTGTTTAAGCGCACAAGTGGACCATAAAAGCCATTATCCATTGCAGGCTGGTCAACCCTTATCCAACCATTGGCATCGGGGTTTATAATATGTGGCAGTATGGGGTTAGGGTAATTATCGGCAGGTATGCTATCCTGCGGCGATGCCGGCAGGATGGTATCAACAATTACATCCTGGAAAGCTACAGTACCATTCCAGGTAATTTGCCGGGTAGCCACTTTAAGCTTGCTATCCATTTGGGCACTGGTTACCGCGTTAAAGTTTACATTATCCAATGAATAGCTAAAGCGGTAATAAAGCGCGCTTGATGGCGCTGTTGGTACTTTTTTGGTAGCGTAACCTTTAAGGTTTACAATGCCAAAGAAACCATAACCAACACCACCCACAGCGCCGGTAACGCCTGCTTTAGCAAAAAGTGTTTTGCCTGATGCATCAATATCTGATGTGATATTAAATTCCCCTACTGATGTAAACCAGGGCACATCGCTGGTATAAATGCCGCCATCTTTTATGCAAAGTTTTACGCAGAAACAATTATGTGCGTTGTGCCTGTCGGTTTGGCGGCCGCGGGTACGGTCTTCCTGCAATAAAACAGCACCCGACGAAGATTCCACCCTGAAATAATAGTCCGGGCCGGCTGGCCACTCTACATTTAAAAAAGGCGAAAGCAGCGTTTGCCTGAAATTGGCGCCCGGGTATACTATGGTGAATTTGCCATTGCTATCTGTATAGGCATTACCCAAGGTATCGTCCTGTATCAGGTCGACATCGTAGGCAAATACTTTAACACCTGATAATGGCTTTTTAGTTTCGCAGTCGGCTACTATTCCGCAAACCACCCAGATGTCTAACAGGGTAAGGATGCGGCAAAACCATTTAGGGTCTATCCTGTATTCAAAAAAAGCAACCTGCCCGCTTTCGGTTTGCTTGAAAGTTGGTTGCAGGGTAGTGATATGAAATTGGAGTGAAAGGTCTTTAGCGTGGTGTGGCCCAATTTTTATAGGGGTATTGCCGCAATACCAGTCAACATCAAGCGTACCGCCATCGTAGCCGCTTTTGTCGCCTATCTCAATCACAAAATCGCCGTTATCCTGGAGTTTGGCTTCGGCTATAAACAGTTTTTCTTTTTCTTTCAGTTCGGCATCGGTAACCTGGTGAAACGTTTGTTTGGCATCGGCTACGGCCAGGCGGGTTTCGTTGGCCCTATCAAAGGTTTTGTAAACCTTTACCGAGTTGCCCGATACCGGCAGCTCGCAATCAGAACATAGCAAACCGCGTAGGTTGCCTTTAATAGTAAAGCTCATAGGTTTTTGTTTTTAGATTTTTCTTCCCGCCTACTCTTTGATTGGATTTTCGGCACGCTCCATAACTTTTTACAGCCCTGCTGTTTTGTTATGTCAAAGGTTTCACTAAAAAAAGCCCCTATCAACGTTGCTACTACTGTTTTATGCCCTATGATTGTACGCGATTGAAAACGTACTACTACAGTTTTTGCTGCGTAGAAATACGCGGAGGGGGATGATATTTAAAACAGGATAATTCAATAAACGAAAAAAGCGTCTTTTCCGTAGGAGAAGGCGCTTTTTTCGACCTGGAAACTCCTTATTGATATAAATAGGTGTCCGTCAAATGTTGCATTGCCTCCTGGAAAAGGCTGTAAGCAGTTGCCTCATCGTTATTGTTTATGGAAGCTATTGATGTTTGAATATACTTGTCATAAATCTCTTTAAATATAACGGCCTTGTTTTGTTCTTTATCAATGGCCTCAAGCAGGGATGCAGATATCGTATAATACTTTTCAATCTCGGCGCCGTTGAATTTTTCCTGTAATATTTTATCCCTGAACCCCCTCAGCACATTTAGCTGGCCGTCAGCTTCTTTGTCGGCAAAGTTGGTTGCAATACGGGTAAGGGCGCAAGGGTCTTTTCCAGTTGTTGGACAGCCTGATGAACCAGGGCAAGGATAAGATTGATCACCTATATAGAATGCATTAGTTTCTGGATAAATCAGCGCTTTATAAGGATAATTCATCTCGATATTGTATCCAAAAGTATAGATTAAGTTATCATTAACTGCCTCTTCAGCAAGAGCCGTCAATAATTTCCTGCCTAAAAACGATCCGCGGTTAATTTTTGTGTAATGCATGCCCGCATCCAGCTTCTTAAGGTTAAGCACGTGGTTAAAAAGCACTTGCCAGGTTTTTTCTAATGAAATCACCTCGCCTGTATTGGTGATAAAGCCATCCTTTTTAATAACTGCATTTGGCAGGCTGTTGTTCATGGTGTAATTGGTCGGTATGAGCACCAGAATCCTTGATGATGGGTCATTTACATCGGTAAGGCCGTTCATGAATTTAATGCCCGATACGTTGCTGTCACTAAGAACAGTTTCAACGGCCGATTTAGACAGGTTTACAAAACGGGTTTCTGATGGAAATTTAGTCCTAAAGTTTTGAGCAAGTTCCTGGTAAAGGTTTTCGGTAATGAATTCGCCTACAGTGGTAGGGTCAAGTACGGTACTCAACATTTCTGTTTTCATGTTAATTGGTTTATGGTTTAAGATTTGATTAATTACTTATTGTTGTATTAATACAAATGCAATATAAAATATATTTATTATAATAAATATATTTATCCCGTAATAAAGTTGTTAATATTTGTTAAACGCCAATCCCCTGGCTGCCATTTCAATTTTATCATAAGTTCATATCATGCCCACGTAGTACTACAGTTTTTGCTGCGTAGAAATACGTAATATCCACCCGGTGTAAAAAACAGATAAATTCGCTATTGGCTGTAAATGAATAGCTTACAAAAACATGTCAAATAACGAGACAACCGCCAAAACCCGTGGCCCTGTTGAAATAACAACTTATTAATCTTAGTTTTAGCCAAACTAATTCCTAACCCTCTATACTAAATCAACAATGGAAACCAAACCAACAAGAGACACCAACCCAATTACCGGCGATGAAGGCGCCGCCATCGATCTTGAACTTGCAGCTCAATGGACACGAAATCACAGGCACAGACATCCTAATGATACTGTTTCACAATTTTTCGGTAACAAAATCCTTAACCATATCCTGCAACAGGATGGTTGTATGGGCATACGCATCTACTATGCTAATGATGAAAAACTTAGCGGATGGCAAAAATTTTGGGTATCGGTAAGCAATTTTATTTTATCTGTTTTTGCTAATGTTAAAGGTCAAAAACATTTCATTATCACTGGAGTTACAGCCGACGGCGAGGATCAATTACCGGATATGAAAAGCGGAAAAATATCAACACCATCTGGTCATGTCGAATTAAAATCTTTAAAGTTAGCCGCGGCATCCTCCTCAACCTATTTAGTTGGCGAACAAGCTATGCCATGCCCTGGCACAGCAGGATGCCCTCAAAATGTATTAACCCAATCTTAATTTATAATCGCGCTTACAATGCTTATAAGTTTGCTATTAAGTAATATTTCTGTTTTATCAGCGGTATTTCCCTTACTTGCTGCTATTTATAACTATAAGCATTTAGATAAGCTGATGAAAATATTAGCTCTATACTTATTGATATCTGGAGCTTTTGATTTTACTATGTGGTTAGCGTACAATTTGGGTCAAAATAGCAAGACCCCACTAAACACAATACCATTACTTCACATTAGCGTAGCTACAAGTATTGTGTTTTTTGGGGTCATATATTATAACCTATTTTTAAAATCGGCACTTAAGAAAATTACATTAGTTCTTTCGACAATTGTAATGCTGATAGTGCTTTATAACGCCAGGAACATTTTTGACTATCCATCAGTATCAAATACTGCATCCAGTATTTTGCTGATTATTTTGTCTTTAGTCTATTTTTACCAATTGCTAAATCCGCAAAAATTTATTCAAATAGAAAAACAAGGTTTATTTTGGGTCAATGCAGGAGTGTTGGTTTATTCCTCTGTGAATATATTTCTATTTATGCTTTTTAGCCAGATACCCGATAAAGACAAGGCTGACTATTATGTTATATTCAGCATAACCAATATTATTGCCAACATTATATACTCAATAGGATTACTTTGCAAGCCACAAAAAACAACTTGAGCTTAATATTAAAAATCAGTAAGGTTACTTTGCCAACTACAGAAAACGGTTTAATTCCGATATTAATAATCGGTACCCTTGTGGTGGTTGTATTAATCACCTGCTTATTTTTTTTCGTGATTATTTACCAGCGTAAAATGATCAAAAACCAGGTTGAATTGCGGGCCTTGCATGACGCGCGCCAAAGCGACCTGATGGCTGCCGTTTTTGAAACCCAGGAAAGCGAACGGAAACGCCTGGCCGAAGATTTACACGATAGCGTAGGCCAGGTGTTATCGGCTATAAAGCTTAACCTGCACCGGCTGGATAAAAACTGTACCACCGATACCACCCAGCCATTACTGGCTGATACCCGCAGGCTTACCGACGAATGCATACAGGAGATACGCAATATTATTCACAACGTTTTGCCGCCGGTACTTACCGATTATGGCCTGCTGGTGGCTGTTGAAGCCCTGGCAAGTAAGGTGGAGCAAACCACCCACATCAAGGTAAAATTCAGCAAAAACATGCCCGATCAGCGGTTTCCACAAGAGATTGAACTTACGCTTTACCGCATAGCACAGGAGCTGTTTGGCAACGCCATTAAACACTCCGATGCTTCGGTTATCCACCTTTCCATTAACCGCGAAGGCAAGTTTATGGTAATGGAATTTAAAGACAATGGCGTTGGTTTTAACCTTCCCGAAGTAAAAAGAGGCTTTGGTATTAAAAACCTCGAGAGCCGGGTACAGCTCATCAACGGCGAAATTAACATTTATAGCAAGCCATTAAGTGGCAGCCTTACCACTATTAAATTAAAAATAGTTTAGTTTTGTATCTTTAATCTATCTTTAGCCAACTATTTGTTAATCAATGGGTACAATTAAATTAGGTATAGTAGATGATCATAAAATTTTCAGGAACGGTTTAAAAGCCACCCTTGAAGATTGTGAAGATTTTGACTTAATACTTGAAGCTTCAAACGGTAAAGAATTGATGGGTTTATTAACAACCCAAACTCCCGATGTGCTTTTAATGGATATTAAAATGCCCGAAATGGACGGTATCCAAACGGCGGCTTTGGTACATCAGCATCATAAAACCATCAAAATACTTGCGCTATCGATGTTTAACGAAGACAAGTATATTGTTGATATGATGAAAGCCGGGGCATCTGGCTACCTGCTAAAAAATGCCGAGCCGGAAGAAATTATCGAGGCTGTATCAACGGTGCATAACAAAGGTTTCTATTTTAACGAACACCTGTCCATCACCCTTATTAAGCAGCTGGTAGGCAACGATCACTCCGAAAGTATTGCCGCAAACAAAGCCGACTTAAACGAACGCGAGGTTGAGGTACTAAAACTGGTTTGCCAGGAATACTCCAACCAGGAGATAGCCGATAAAATTTTTCTGAGTGTACGTACTGTTGAAGGTTACCGGGCGCGTTTATTTGAAAAAACGGGATCAAAAAACCTGGTGGGCCTGGTTATATACGCAATAAAACGCGGTATAATTAATGTAACCTGATTTTAGGCCGATAGTTTTTTGGCGCTGCTGGCAAGGTTACGCATAAACCTTTTACGGTAATTAAGCGGGCTTAAATTCATTTTGGCCTTAAACATTTTATAAAAATGGGATACATCGCCAAAACCGCTTTCGTAGGATATTTCTGATATCGGCTTATCGGTTTGTACCAATTGTTGTATAGCATAATTAAGCCGGTACTCAATTATAGTTTCCATAAACGTTTTGCGGGTTACTTTTTTAAAGTACTTGCAAAAAGCATTGGTGGTCATGTTGGCAATACTTGCTGCGGCATCTAATGATACCTGTTTCCTGAAATTTTCTACCAGGTAAGCAAATACGGGATTAATGCGTTCCTGCTCGGCTGTTGAGCGCTCGGCTATAATGCGGTGCTGATCAAGCAAAATATATTCGTCAGATGATGCCAGGCGCTGCAATATCTCCAGCAAGCCTATCAATACCCTGAAATTGCTTTTTTCTTCGACCAGGCTTTGCAGCATTTGCTTTACATCCTGCTGCGTTTCTGAATGGAATGATATCCCGCAACCGCTTTTCTGGAAAAGCTTTTTAATGTGCAGTAATTCAAATTTGTTAAAAAAGTCGTCGCCCAAAAACGCGTCATTAAACTGAATCACAATGGCGCTTGCATCCTCGGGCAACACGGTGGTTATATCCAGTTTCCAGCAGTGGGGCAAATTGGGGCCAAGCAACACCAGGTCGCCGGTTACAAAATCTTCCATATGACTGCCCACATACCGTTTGCCGCTTCCTTTTAAAATACAAGTTAACTCATATTCAGGATGAAAATGGTACGGCGCGTCAAATGCCAGCTTATCAAATTTTTTGACAAGGAACGATTGACTAATGGAGGGCTGAAGAACTTCGAACGAGGCTTTTATCATTGCATATTTTAACGTGTAATTTATTAAAAAGTTAGCTTATGGATAAAATAATCCATAATTACACCATTCATTTCATTTTTTGTCAGCTAAAGTTAAACTTACTTTGAATATAAACTAAAAAAAATATGAATACAAAGGTTTCTGATCTGTTAGCGCTGGATGATTTTATAAAATTACCGGAAGAGAGCATTATGGAGTTCCGTGAAAAGGGGCATACCTTAATTCAAAATATACTCTCAAAAGAAGAAACAGCAGCTTACCGCCCGGTTATTGTTGACGCTGTTGAGCGATACAATACCGAAAAACGCAAACTGGAAGACAGGGATACCTACGGCAAGGCATTTTTGCAGATTATGAACTTATGGCAGGTAGATGCCAACGTAAAACGCTTTGTTTTTGCCAAACGGATGGCCAAAATTGCCGCCGACCTGATGGGAGTTGAAAATGTACGGTTATACCATGACCAGGCCTTGTTTAAAGAAGCCGGCGGAGGGCCGACCCCATGGCACCAGGACCAATATTACTGGCCTATAGATACCAACAACACGGTAACCATGTGGATGCCACTGGTTGATATTGATGTAGATATGGGCATGCTTACCTTTGCATCAAACTCTTATACTAACGGTGCAGTATTTAATCATGAAATATCTGACGAGTCGGAATCTGCATTTGATGATTATGTAAAGGAGAAAGGCTTCCCGATTAGCAGGGCTCAAACTATGAAAGCCGGCGATGCCACCTGGCACCGCGGTTTTACCATCCACAATGCGCCAGGCAACAACTCCGGTAAAATGCGCGAGGTAATGACCGTAATTTACATTGCCGATGGTGCCCGTATTACACCTTATAAAAACGAGTGGCAAAAAAACGATCATCACAAATGGCTGATGGGCAAACCCATTGGCGAACTGATAGATTCTGAACTGAACCCAAAATTACTTTGACACGATTTACAGGATTTTTTTCTGAACTCGGATTAAGCAGATTTATCAGATTTGATTTGCAGAAAGAATCATTTATAATCTGATAAATCCGACGAATCTTGATTCAGACCAATTGAACAATCAGAATCCTGCCTAATCCTGTAAATCGTGTTTATATGGTATTTGCCACCCAAATAGCATCCACAAACCACTTTTTACCGTCAAAAAATTGGGTCAAGGGCACAAAGCCTGCGTTAATAGCAATCTGATCTGTTTGCATGATGGTGAATTTCTGAGAAATCTCCATATAGATGTATTCATCTTTTTGAAAAGAGATTGTTTCTTTACCGCCGATGGTTACCAGTTGATCTTCCAGGCTTATAAGGTAGCTTTTGCAGGCGCCTGAATCCGGATCGTAGGTTGGATAATGATCGAATTTGGCAACATCAAAATTGCCCTCTAATTCGCGGTTAATACGTTCCAGCAGGTTAAGGTTAAATCTTTTGGTGATGCCATCTTTATCATTATAAGCGGCCAGTACCACTTTAGGATCTTTTTTAAGGTCCATCCCAATCAGTACCATATCCCCTTCAGAAAGGTGATTGCGCAATTCCCTGCAAAACTCAATAGCTTCGGGCACGGGCATATTGCCAATGTTCGACCCTAAAAAAAGCACCACTTTTCGTCTTGACGATATGGAAGCTGCTTTTTTAAGCATATCAAAATACTCCCCATTAAGACCGGTAATATTCAAGCCGGGTAAAGTAACAGGCAAAGTAATATTGAGGTACGAGATTACATTATCCGATATATCAATAGGCAGGTAAGTAAACTCTGCCTTTTTATCCAGCAAATCTTTCAGCAGGTAGGTTGATTTCGTGGCGTCGCCGGCGCCCAGTTCAATCAGGTCAAAAGCATCACCATCGGCAATAAGGGCGCTGGTAATCTCGTCTGTCTTTTCCGAAAATATTTCCATCTCGCAATTGGTTGGATAATACTCTTCGCAGTTCATCAGTTCCTGAAAAAGCTTATCGCCATTGGCATCATAAAAATACTTTGAATTTAAACGCTTGGGTGTTCCGCGCAAGCCGGTTATAACATCGTTATAAAACGAATTTGTTTTTGGGTTTGATGCCGCCGTTAAATTTGTTTGTGCAAAGGTTGAGTCCATATCTTCCTGTTTTGTGCGGTTACCTTGCAAGCCTGATGCCGGTAAACTGCCAACGTAAATGTGTTTGAAAAAAATTGCGGTAAGTTATCCTGCTGTGGCCCGGCGACGTTGCTTCTGATGCGCCACGCAATACTTTTTGGTTTACCATAAACTTGCCATTATACTCGCCAATTGCCCCCGGCGCCTTTGCAAATCCTGGATAGGGGAGGTATGCGCTTTCTGTCCACTCCCAACTTTTGCCCCAGCTAAATTTTGTTGCCGCGGCCTCCCACTCAAATTCTGTAGGCAGCCTTAGTCCTTTCCACGAGGCGTAAGCATACGCTTCAAAATAGCTGATATGACAAACCGGACCCATTAAGCTAAGTGGTTGTAAGCCATGGTAAGTATAATTGTGCCATTCGCCGTCAATCAGGTGCCAGTAAAGCGGAGCTTCAACCTTATGGGTATTCACCCAATCCCAACCCTCGGCATGCCAGTGGCGAAAATCGTGATATCCGCCGCTGCCAATAAAATCCAGGTATTCGGCATTAGTTACCAAATTGGGGCTAATTTCGTATGCATTTAAATAAACCTTATGCCGGTTTAGCTCATTGTCAAAACAAAAGCCTTCACCATTGTAGCCTATCTCATAAACCCCTTCATCCATTTTAATAAAACCGGCGCTTTCAGCCGTTGAGATTTTGGGCGATACATAACTATCGTCATAAGCAGGAAACAATGGGTTATGGCCCAAGATGTATTTAATATCTGTTAATAAAAGCTCCTGGTGCTGTTCCTCGTGATTAAAGCCCAGAATGAGCAATTCCTTCACTTCTGCGGATGGTTCCTGGCACAGAAATTTGGCCATGGCTTCATCTACGTATGCCCGGTACCGGTAAATATCGGCAACTGTAGGGCGGCTTAAATTACCCCTGTCGGTACGAATAACGCGGTTGCCTACCGTTTCATAGTAGCTATTGAAAACGTAATTGTAGTTTGGGTTAAATTCCTGGTAGCCCATGAAATACGGCTTCAGGATAAAGGTTTCAAAAAACCAGGTAACGTGCCCGATATGCCATTTAGGCGGACTAACATCAACCACAGGCTGCACCACGTAATCTTCAGTTTGCAGCGGGCTGCAAATCTGCTCCGTTCGCAGCCTGACTTTTTTATAACAATCAGCTAAATCCATCTAATTACTTCCTATTCAAATATCGTTTAAGGTTTGAAATTGTTTTAATATTTAACCCTTTTGCTTGCTGCCTGCGCATCATTAATGCGTAGGCATTATTAAAGCCAATAGGCTTGAGCCATTTTACCTGGTATCGTTTTTCAAACTCCTGCTGCACATAATCATAAGTGCTATCCTTACTTTTTGATACTTCGGCAACCGTTTTTGGTGATGCCTGCAAAATGGCCAGTAAGCCCGTACCTGTGTATTCCGGGTAAAAGTCTATCTGGTCATTGGTTAAGGCATCAAAACAAATTTTTGTGCCACCCAGGCCGGTTTTAGTAGCCACATCATAATTAGTATAACCCTTTATCAGCATGCTGTACATGTTGGCCAGGATGTATTGCTCGCCAAATATTTTTGAGCCGATACGGATGATGCCGGCAGCCCCCTCGCGGGATGGTTTATACAGTTTATTTGCCTCCAGGAAATCCCTCGCAACCCTTTCGGGGCTTTGGTGAAGATAGTCGGTACGATAGTTTAATTCCGTCATAATGGAATCATTTATTTTGCCCGAAAGCAGGTTTAATGTCTTTTCCAGGTCAGGATATTTTTTCAGGGATTCATCGCGCACAATGGGGGCAGCATAATACGGAGGAAAAATATTTTTATCATCATCTAAAACTACCAGGTCATAAGCCTTTAACCGGCCATCGGTAGAGTAGCCGCTAATTACATCCAATTGTTTTTCAAACGCCGCCTTGTACATCACCGCATCGCTGATAACCACGGTGTGGATTTTTAAGCCGTATTTACTTTGAAGCCCCAGGTTGCCATCCTGCCTGCCCATAAACTCGGGCGTAAAACCCGCTGTAAGCTTACCGCCGTAAGCCGATGGAATAAAATACAACGATGATAGCACCGCCAGCAAAACCGGCAATACGTAAGTGCTTTTCTTTATCTTTTTAAAATTGAGTTTCTGCAGCCGCGACAGCAGGAAATCAAATACGATGGCCAGCAAGGCTGCCGGTATAGCGCCCGCTAATATCATATTGGTATTGTTGAGCGAAATGCCGCCGAAAATAAACTCGCCTAAGCCACCCGCGGCAATATATGAAGCCAATGTTGCCACGCCTACATTTATCACCGTAGCGGTGCGGATTCCTGCCAAAATAACGGGCATGGCAAGAGGTAGCTCCACTTTAAACAAAACCTGCCACTTATTCATCCCCATGGCTACGGCCGCCTCCTTTACAGAGGCATCAACCCCGGTAATGCCCGTATAGGTATTACGAATGATTGGCAGCAGCGCGTAAAGCAACAAGGCTACAATAGCCGGTTTGGCGCCAATACCCAGCACAGGAATCATGAACCCCAACAGGGCGATGCTGGGAATGGTTTGCAAAATCCCCGCTATGCCCAGCACAGGGCCGGATAATTTTATTTTACGGGTAATGAAAATGCCTAATGGCAAGCCAATAATTACAGCTACAAAAAGGGAGATAAATGTAAGGCCAATGTGCTGCAGCGTTTGCGCAGCAAGCTTATCGGCCTGCTGGCTCATAAACTCAAATAAGGTTTGCTGATGCTCATTCATGCCCCTGGTTGTTTTTATACTGATAAAAGGCGGCCATCAACTGCTCAAAGCTTATATGTTTATGCTCGCTGGTACCGTTACTTATGCTAATGGTTTCGTGATCATTAAACTTAAACCCCTCGAGCGCCGACCACACATCAATATTAGCGGCTAATGACAAACCATCTGCCTTTTTGTGCGAACTGGGTAGCAAATCCCAAATATTACTTAAACGCACGGCCCTGAACTCCAGCTGCAGGCGTTGATCTTTCAGAAAACTCTCTACAAATTCATTTGCCGGACTAAATAGTAACTCGGCAGGTGTGCCCGATTGAACAATTTTGCCTTTATCCATCAGGCAAATCGTGTCGCCAAGTTCAAAAGCCTCCTGCACGTCATGTGTAACCATGATGATGGTTTTACGCTTCAATTCATCAAGGGCTTTAAATTCTTTATGAATGGTTGACCGGGTAACATTGTCCAGCGCGCCAAAGGGCTCATCCATCAGCAAAACCGGAGGATCTGACACCAGGGCCCTGGCCAGCCCCACACGCTGTTGTTGGCCACCACTTAACTCGTTGGGATAAACATGCAGATAACGTTTGTCCAGGTGTAATTTCTCCATCAATTCTACAGTCCTGTTTTCCGTTTTCTTCTTATCCCATTTTAGTAGCTGCGGCACTATGGCAATATTTTCGGCCACGGTATAGTGCGGAAACAAGCCATTGTTTTGCAACACGTAGCCAATGCCGCGCCTTAAAACTTCGGGCTGCTGCTCAAATATATTTTGATTGTTAATGTATATGCTGCCGCCGGTAGGATCAATTAACCGGTTAATCATTTTAAGCGTTGTAGTTTTCCCGCAGCCGCTGGTACCCAGCAAAATCAAATTTTCCCCGGGCTGCACCTCAAACGAGATGTCATCAACGGCTTTAACCTTCCCAAACTGTTTGCTTATGCCGTCAACTTTAATCATGCGGTAAAACTAATCTTCAAGTCCCAGGAATAAGTTATTTAATGATTCTGCATATAAGGGGTGGGCAAAAATAAAATAGCGAATCGTGTCGTAGGTAATTCCACCCTCCATAGCCATTTGCAGCACGGTCATAATTTCGCCGCCTTCGGGCCCTAAAACCGTTGCCCCTAATATCTTCCTGGTTTCAACATCAACTATAGCCTTCATAAAACCACGGGTATCGCCGGTTTCAATGGCGCGGGCCACATGTGCCATAGGCAGTTTGGCTACTTTATAATTCAATCCTTGTTTCCTGGCTTCAGCCTCGTCAATCCCAACCCGCCCCAGTTGAGGATCGGTAAACATACAATAAGGCACCAACCTGTCGGTAATACTCAGGTTTTGCTTTTCGATAAGGTTGCGATAAACTATAGTATAATCGTTATACGAAATGTGCGTAAAAGCAGGCCCGCCTTTTGCATCGCCAAGGGCGTAAATGCCTTTCACGCTCGTTTCCAGTTTGCTGTTTACTTTGATGTTACCTTTTTCATCCGTTTCTACCCCAGCTTTATCCAATCCAAGCGTTTCAGTTTGCGGTGTACGGCCAACTGCTACCAATACATGGCTGCACCTTATCTTTTTTTCTTCTCCATTGCTGGTTACAGTCGCGGTTATTTTACCGCCGGTTTTCTGCTTAAATTTTGTAGCATGCGCATTGGTGACTACATTAATTTTTTCGGCCTCCAGTATCTTTTGCATTTCGGCAGATACATCCTCGTCCTCGCGCGAAACTATTCTTTCAGATTTCTCTAAAATAGTAACCTTGCTGCCAAATCGGCGAAACATCTGGCCAAACTCCAGGCCGATATAATTACCACCGAGTACCAGCAAATGTTCGGGCACATAATCCAGATCAAGGATGGTTGTTGACGTAAGATATTTGATTTCGGCCAACCCTTCAATTTCGGGAATAAACGGTCTGGCGCCTACATTTAAAAATATCTGATCGGCCTGGATATTTTGCTTTTTGCCATTTTTAAGTTTCACCGAAATGGTTTTATCGCCGGTAAATGTTGCCTCGCCAAAAACAACATCAAGCCCTTTTATCTTTTCGGCCGCATGCTGCCCTCCAATGCGCGATTGCATTACGATATCGTCTTTGCGCTTTTTTATGCGGGGCATGTTTACGGCAAATTTCTTTACCGGTACACCCAAATCGGCACTTTTGCCGGCCATATAAGCTGCCTTAGCCGATGCCACCCAGGTTTTGGTTGGGGTACAGCCATCGTTAACACAGGTGCCGCCATAAAAACGTTTTTCAATAATCACCGTCTTTAATCCGGCCAGTGCCAGCTTTTTGGCAAGCGGAGCCCCCGCCTGGCCGGCACCTATAACAATGGCATCAAACTTTTTCATCCTTATGGAGTTACTTTAACACCTTTCCAAAACGCTACATAGTTGGTAATGTTTGCCGCGGCATCTTTTGGCTGCGGATAATACCATGCGGCGTCCTGATTTTTTTTCCCATCAACGTTGAGTGTGTAATAAGATGCAAGGCCTTTCCAAGGGCAGGTTGTATGTGTATCGGTAGTTTCCAGGTATTCGCCTTTTACACTTTCAATAGGGAAATAATGATTATTTTCGACAACAATAGTGTCATTGCTTTCGGCAATGACCTGGTCGTTCCAGGTGGCTTTCATAATATGAATAGATTTTACGATAAAGATAGCCTTAACCCGTGCAGATTTACAATGCAATTGACTTATTTTGTTTGTTAATTAAATATATAGCATTCATAATCAGCACCAAATAAAAAAAGTTTAAAATTTATTTTTAATTTATCAATTAAGCTATATCTTTGCATTCCCAAAATAAGGGAAATAAAAATAAAAAAAGGCCCGTTCGTCTAGGGGTTAGGACGTTAGATTTTCATTCTAGAAACAGGGGTTCGATTCCCCTACGGGCTACTTAAAACAATATCGAAAGATGCTAAAAACCTGCAAATCAAATGATTGCAGGTTTTTTTGTTTCCATCAAAACTCCATTTTATGCACCAAATTGCAACAAAAAAGACGCAAATTCGGTGCGTACCTAAATGGAAAAATGCTACGCACCGAATTGCTTATAATTAATTGATTATCAAGATGTTCAATCATTAAACATCTTGATAATAGCAGGCTACAAACTTACTTTTGTTTCACTTTTAAGCTTGTAATTATGAAAAGTAATTTCCACCTGCTTTTTTACCTGAGAAAGCAAAAAAACTACAAAGGCGGCCCTATGGCTGTCTACATGCGCATTACCGTAGATGGTAAACGCGTAGAAATGTCTGCCGGACGTGAATGTGATCCGGCCAAATGGAACAGCCACGCTGGTCGGGCCATCGGCGCAAAAGAAGAGATCAAGTCACTCAATAATTATCTGGACAGCCTGCTAACCAAAGTTAGAAATGCGCACCAGGTGCTGATTGATGCAAACCAGCGCATTACCACTGAAAGCTTACAGAACCAATTCACAGGAAAAACTGAAAAGAGCCGCTATCTAATGCAACTGTTTGCTGAACATAATGCCAAAGTAAAGGCATTGATTGGTAATGGGTTTGAAGCGAATACATTAAAAGGATACAATACGTCTGAAAAACACCTTACTGGCTTCCTGCAAAAAAAATATGGCAAAACAGATATAGAGATCAGCCAATTAAACTACGCCTTTATTACAGGATTTGAGTTCTACCTGAAAGCAGATTGCAAAATTACCGGTGTATCTGCCGCCAAGTACATTAAACATCTTAAAAAAATAGCTAATCACTGTATTGCTAATGGCTGGCTAAAGCAAAATCCATTCATCAATTTTAAATCCACTGCCAAGGCAAAAGAACGCACTTTTCTCACGCAGCAGGAACTTGATAATATTACGACATCTCCAAAGATTACGATTGAACGCCTGATGCAAGTAAGGGATATTTTTGTTTTTTGCTGTTACACTGGTTTGTCTTATGCCGATGTAAAGAAGCTGAAACGCAGCGAGATTGGCATTGGCATGGACGGTGAGCAGTGGATATTTACCAGTCGCCAAAAAACAGATACATCTTCCCGCATACCGCTGCTTCCATTAGCTTTAGCAATATTAAACCGGTATAACGATCATCCCCAATGTGAAGATAAAGGATTGCTATTACCTGTATTGAGTAATCAAAAAATGAATGCATACCTTAAAGAAATAGCTGACCTATCGGGCGTACTCAAGCACTTGACGTTCCACCTGGCAAGACATACGTTTGCTACAACAGTTACGCTTTCAAATAGTGTACCGATAGAAACTGTTAGCAAAATGTTAGGTCATACCGATATTAAAACGACGTTGCACTACGCGAAAATATTGGATCTAAAGGTTAGCCAGGACATGGCTAAACTTAAGGAAAAGTATGATAATGTTAAATCCTGTTGTGACCATGCCCGCTTACTGGATCCATTGGATCCGGTGAACCTGAATGGCAATATGAAAGAAACCAATAAACCTAACCGACATGCTTGATCAAATATTAATACCTGATAGTAACATACAGAACAAGATTTACCTCATCAGGAATCAAAAGGTAATGCTGGATTTCGACCTGGCCGCACTTTATGAAGTAGAAACGAGAGTCTTAAAACAGTCTGTTAAAAGGAACTTGATACGCTTTCCCGAAGATTTTATGTTCCAATTAACTAAAAATGAATGGACAGAGGTTATCACAATTTGTGATAACCTACCAAAAACCGTGAAGTTCAGTCCTTCCACCCCATACGCTTTTACAGAACAAGGTATAGCTATGTTGTCAGGCATACTGAACAGTGACCGGGCAATAATTGTGAATATCCAAATTATTCGGGTGTTCACCCGTGTAAGGCAGTTTCTTTACGATAACGCTGATTTAAGAACTGAGATCATTCATATCAAAACCAAACTGGCCAATCATGACAAAAACATTGAACTGATTTTTCAATATCTGGATGAATTGTTAGACAAAAAAGATGATTTAAAACAACGTACCAGAATTGGTTACAAACCTGACAATTTATGAAATCACTGTGTGGATTGAGTCTGCCTTCAAAATCATTGAATCCTATTAACTGAGGGAATAAGATCCATCGTATTTCCTTCGCCTGGCACGCACAACATTGGCCTTGATATCGAAACGGTTAATAGGATTACGAACTCTTACTGTTGCCAGAATTACAATATCGAAACACGCATTTTAAACCATCTGTGAATAGGAATATAAAATGTTTCTCTCCAGATTTCTGTTCCAACTCACAGAGGATGTATACTCATCTTTGACATCACAAATTGTGATGTCAAAGGGTTTAACCGGATAATCTTTAGATAAACCGGGCGCTTATTAAAGATGAGTAGATTTAAATATCTTCACAATATCGAATTGTATGCTTATCACCAATGAGATAATAGAAAACTATTTCGAATGCAATTACAAGTCATTCCTTAAATTAAATGGCGTCCAAGGCGAAAAATGCAACCTGGAAAATCTTGAGCTATCAACGGCACAGCGACAAAAACAACAATATTTAAATACCATCGCAAACAAATGCAACGATAATCCAGATGTGGGGAATCTTCGAATAGAAGAAGTTATAGCCAAACAACGAGATTATGCATCTAACGTCGAAGTGCCTTTTGGCCAATACAAATTTAAATGTGACCTTTTAAAAAAGGTTCCATCTCCGACCAATAGCCGAGGTTCTAATTATTTTCCCATATTAGTCATACCATCAGAACACATTCCCAGAAAGTCAAAAATCCTGATTGCTGGAATCGCACACGCACTAGGCAAAATTCAATCCACGACTATAACCGTTTCAGAAATAATTTATGGCCGGAAATTTAAATCAGCAAAGATTAAAATTGAACCTCATTTAAAGGAATTTCATAAAGCCGTGGATATTTTGACAGCAGAGTTTAAGCCATCATTTCATTTAAATTCCCACTGTTCTATCTGTGAATTTTCGAACTTGTGTAAAGGAAAAGCGATTGATGAAGGTCATTTGAGCTTGTTAAAAGGGATTACCAAAGAACGCATTGAGCAACTAACCAACAAGGGTATTTTTTCAATCAATCAGTTATCTTATACTTTTCGGCCAAGAAGAAAAGCATTAGGCGCCGGCTCGGGGAAAACCGCCCGGTCTGTCGAATTGAATGCACTTGCCATCAGGGAACAAAAAATTTACATATACAATACCCCAGCCCCACTACCAAGGGCCAAGGTTGAAATGTTTTTAGATATAGAAGGCCTGCCAGACGAAAATTTCTATTATTTGATAGGCCTGACCATTAAAATCGATGAGAAAATTGAGCATCACTTTTCGTGGGCAAATGATCGTACAGATGAGTTGACTATTGTTACCACTTTTTTATCAATCGTCTCAAGTTATAAAGACTTTGTAATTTATCATTATGGAAGTTACGAGATAACTTTTCTAAACCAGGTAAAAAAAAGACTTCCTATAGAATATAACGAGCTTATTGAGCAAATCATGGCGCGGTGTTACAACATTTTATCAATATTATTTAACCGAATTTATTTCCCGACATTCAGTAATAGCCTGAAAGAAATAGGCGGCTTTATAGGTTTTAAGTGGTCAGCGGAAAAGGCTTCGGGAATTGAATCGATTTTTTGGAGAAAGAGTTGGGAAATTAGTCAAGACAACGACTTCAAAAGCAAGCTTATTAAATATAATCAAGAAGATTGTCTGGTTTTAATTAGCTTATTACGAATTGTCAATTCGATTATTGAGAATAGAAACACTGGCATACCCCAATTACAAATAGTGTATACAGATGATTTAAAGAAGTTTCAAAAAACAACCTTTATCGCAAATGAATCCTTTTTTCCGGAAATTAAATTGATCAATGAATGTTCCTATTTCGATTATCAACGGGAAAAGGTATATGCAAAGGATAAAACATCATTTGATGGCATTAAAAACTTAAGTTTTAAGAAGGGGAATAAGAAATATTTCTATCATCTAAAGCCCGATAAAAAAATTGATTTTAAAGCGTTGTCGTGCGGCCATTGCAAAAGTGAGGATATCTTTTGTTCAAAAGCACTTTCAAAAAAAGTAATCGATTTAAAGTTTCAAAGGCGAGGAATTAAAGTCTTCGTTACACTTTACACTTCATACATATATAAGTGCATGAAATGTAAAAATAAGTTCACCCCAAATGGTTACCCAAAAGGCAGAATAAAATTAGGTCACAACTTAATTGTCTGGACTATATATCAACACATTGTTAATAAACAAGGGTTTAGGGCAATTGAAAATAGCTTCAAAGACTTCTTTCATATTTTTCTGTCAAGGGCAACATTTTTCGCGTGTAAAGATTACTTTGTCAGACATTACGAACTTACTTACAACAATTTGCTAGTTAATATTATCAAAAGCACCGTTTTATACGTTGATGAAACTCCCTTTACCATGCAATTTGAGAAGGGATATGTCTGGGTATTTACAAATGGCAATGAAGTTGTTTCTATATATAAATCAAGTAGGGAGGCTGCCTTTCTAAAAGAATTTTTGAAGGGGTTTACGGGTGTTTTGGTTACAGACTTTTATAATGGATATGATTCAATGAACTGCCGCCAGCAAAAATGTCTCATTCACTTAATACGCGACTTTAATTCGGACTTAATCAGAAACCCGTTTAACGAAGAATTTAAGAATATTGCAAAAGGCTTTACAGCACTATTACAAAGGATTGTCTCGGCTGTTGATCGATTTGGGCTGAAAAAATACCATCTGAATAAGTATAAGAAAGATGTGAATTCATTCTTTACTAAATTTTTATCTCAAGGCTGTCAAACGGATATAGCGCAGCAATATCAAACAAGACTAAACAAAAACCGTAATAATTTATTTGAATTCCTCAACCACGATAACGTAGGCTGGAACAATAGTAACGCAGAGCATGCCATAAAAATACTTGCATTGCACACGAATAAAGATCTTAATGCTTTCAGAAAAACAAGGATTGATGATTACCTGAAAATAATGAGTATTTATCAATCCTGTGAATACAAAAATATAAGTTTTTTGAAGTTCTTGCTTTCGGAAAACATAAACCTGACCGACAATAAGGTTGGATGAATGTTTGATTTGTCGTTCCTGGACAATTTGCAATAAAACATTGAAGGTTCCGGTTTATTTTAAATATTGGACGGGACTCGAACGGAGTTCAGTATTATCCTTGTTTTCAATAATTTACAAATTTCGATTCGTGAGAACTCCCGAAGTTTTCACAAATAATTTGATATCGTTTGATTCCTAATGACCATGTAAAAATAACCATTAATGTTAATTGTTGCATTATATAATGGCATTTAAATGCTGAACGAAATGAAGTATTACAGGACTTGGGTATTCAAGCAAGCCGTTTTGGTCTGACCAAAACATGGCTTGCTTCGTTAATGTTAGACAGATTTATTGAGTGTAAATAGATCATTATTTATTTTAATGGCAATCCAGAATAATACACAATCTATTAAAGAAACGTCAGCTGACAGGGCAATCGAATGAATCCATGTTTATCACAAATTAGGTAAACCTACCCACCAAATCATCAAGGCGCTGCTCATCTATTCCCACCAGAACGAATCACCCGGCTTTAACAAAGAAGAACTATTCAAGACGGAAATAGTTAAATCCCAGGATTTTTATAAACTAGGCATCTGCTCGCCTGAAAAATTTAACCGGAAAAGGATATACTCAACCCAAGGTCTCTGCCACCTCCAAATACCGGCAAAACCCATTAGCCAAACGCATCTGCGTCGGCGTCCGGCAATCCGGTTCCAGCAGCGCCGCGCTTGCCACCAGAATACAGGCCGTTTGTGCCCGTGAAACCGCTACATTTAAACGGTTTAAACTGTATAAAAACTCCATCCCCCTCGGCGCATCGCCAGGCGTAGAAGTAGCCATAGAGAAGACTACTACCGGCGCTTCTTGTCCCTGGAACTTATCCACCGTACCTACACGCACACCCGTAGGCAGTGTGCTAATTAGTTCCGCAACCTGGGCATTGTAAGGTGCGATCACCAAAATGTCATCCGTCCCTACGACCGACCGTTCACCTTTTTTATTCGTCCAAAATACATCCCCCTTCACCAAATCACGAACTAAGGCATCCACTCTCTCCGCTTCTTCTATGGAACTACTTTGATTCCCTGAATGCGACACCGGCATAAACCATAACCCCGCTCCGGAGATCAAACCATTACCCGACAACACCTGCAAAGCACAATCAGGCCTCGAATCCAGCCTGCCCTCATAAAATAATTCGGAGATCAAGCCGCATATCGCAGGATGCATCCGCCAGCTTTCATCCAGGAATACACCCTTACCATCCCCAATCGTTTTATCACCTGCCAGCAAATGCTCCAGCGAAGACACCTCCGTACCCACCGGGTGACTACCCTGTTGCGGTTGCTTCAATTGCTGCGGGTCACCCAGCAACACCATATTATGCGTAGCCTGCGAACACACCAGCGTATCAATCAAGGACAATTGCCCTGCTTCATCGACAAACAAATAATCCAGCGCACCCTCCAGTTCCTGCCTGGCCCACAGAAACGACGTTCCCGCTGCCACCTGGAAATTACCAGAAAATAACATCCGGTCAAAGTCCGGATTTTTAGATACCTGAACAATCTCCGGGTCGGTATCCTCCGCGATATTCGTCACTTTTTCCAGGCAGTTTACCGACATACCCTGCAATCGTGCCTCCTTCAATACCTTTTCCAAAAGACCAACTATCACCTTATGGCTCATTGCCGTTACGCCGACTCGCTTCCCGGCAGCTACTAACCGCAAAATCATGTGTGCAGCTGAATGACTTTTACCCGCACCTGGTGGTCCCTGCACAGCCAAAACACCCTCCTCCAGCACTTGGCACCAGGCAATGGCCAGCGATTGAGCAGATTCAGCAACAGGGACAACCGAACACCGCGGCGGTAGACGCAACAACAAATCCCGCCCGGCCCGGCAATAGCCCGGCGCATCGATCCCATGAGCCAATACCCAGTTCGCCAGCCGCTGCACCGCATCCATCTTCACACCATCCCTAAATTCGCTGTATTTAAAGACCGATAGGGGATGGATAGCTTCCGTCGATGGCCCTTTCCGGATAGCAATCAACCCTGCCTCAATATCTATTGAAATCACCGAACCCAATTTCCTGCCGTCGCCCGTTTTTAAGTCATCTCCGTTTCGGATATCGCAATCCTGGACTGGGAAGCAATATTCATCAATAAAACTTTTCTTATCCGGCACACGAACCCCCGTGAACGCCAATCCCGCCAAACCTGACTTTTCCTCCAGCAACTCGTAATCCGGCATATCCACCAGGCGATAATATTCCCAAAAAGCCGCCTTCTTTTCCCGCCAGTACCAATCCAGCATATGTGCCAGCAGGTGGCGCCCTTGCTGTTCCGCATCTCGCTCATCCAGCTCAAGGGGTACGCCTTCCATTAAGAGGTTAAATAGCGCCAGCAGCAATCCCTGCTTTTCATTCATTTCCGCGTTGGCTTCACCCGATACGCGCTCCGGCCGCGCCAGCTCATGGCCAGCATCCAGTAAACCTGCTCTTAATTTTTCCAGCCAATCCCGCAGTGCGAGCGTTGACAAACAATCGTCCCGGTTATAAGCCTTTACCGCTTCCAGCGCAGCGTCCGGTACTTCACCCGAACCCCGAAGCTCCAGAATCCGCTCCGTCGTTCGCAAAGCTACCGAAGCCTCCCGCAAATCCAGTTCCCGCACAAAACCATGGAACACCTCCAAATCCTTTAAAGAATATCTTTCGACCCCGGCACGAAGCGCTTGCTTGATCAATTGGTGTAAGTCAACCAGCACATTACCCCGCAACAACATATCCACTTCCTGTACCCTCGTACCGTATTTGCCCATCAGGCGCTTCAACGCCGAGTCCTCATAAATCCCAAAATGGTAGATATGCATATCCGGGAAGTCAAAACGCCTGATTCTCACAAAATCGATAAAGTCCTCAAAGACCGCCTTTTCCTCTTCCTCCGAAAACGCCCACGAACCGGAATAGCTTCTATCGATCAACGCATAGCCAAACAAATACTCCAAACCCGAAACCCCCGCAAAGGCATCACCCTCCAGGTCAAAAAAGACATCTCCCGCAGAAGGCGCCGGTAAATTAAACAAACCCTTATCCGGAAGCAGTCCCAATAATTCATATACCGGCAAACCCGACACCCGCGATTCCAGTTGCACACGCGCCTGTTCCCGCAAACGTTCATAGGATTCCACCGCGCCCCTCGTTGGCTTCAATTCCAACGGCAAAGGCATCCCGGCAAAAGCCTCCAGCGTATCCTTACCCCAGCCCTTAATTTCCACCGCCGCGGCCCCCCGCATCCCAGCAACCAAAGACAAATGATCATCCTCATGCCGTCGTTTGTTACAAACGGCCCACCAGCGGCAGATATCACAATGCGGCACGGGCTCCGGATAAATATCAGCTTCCGGATTTTCAGCGCGCACCATTGCCAAAAGACGTTTCCGATTCAACCGGAAAAAAGCAAGGAAATCATCCACTCGGAAAACCACCGGTGTAAAACCCCTGTCAGGTGTCATTACCCGCATCAACTCGGGCATGGTACCCTGCAAACCCGTCACAAGCTCTGTATATAAGCATAACTGTAATACCGTGCCGCCCTTCGTCTCTTTGGCCAGTTTGGTGTCCACCACCTCATAGGACCAAAGACCCAATTCGCTTTCCCTTTCCACCCGCATCAAAAAATCCGCGCGACCCTGCCAAACCCCTGCCGCCAAATCCGCCTGATAGATCACATCATAACCTGCTTGCATGGCATTAACTGTCCGCGCGAGTCCGGCATCGCCTCCTCCCGGCTCCGAAATCCGAAGCCCCTGCGTCCTCAAATGCGCCAGATAAGCCAATTCAAATTCCAGGCCGCGCTCTTGTAAAATCGCAAGCGCAGGATCACGGTAAACCGGCTCCGCTAGTTGACCGGTGGCCACCTGCAAATCCAAAAAAGTCGCATAGCGACAAGCCAGGTGATTCGAAATATCACTTGCCGAAAACAATAGTTGTGTACCGGAGTTTCGCATGAGCAATAAGATAAAGGAGTAAAGGACTTAACCAAAACCAACTAAAAAAAACCGCCGTGTTTTCACGGTATTTGAATAGGGAAAATAAAGCCCAAAATAGATGTCTCACTTTTGAGGCCTAAGGGATTTTCCTAATTTACATCATTTGCAAATAGGGTTATTCAATCATCCTATTTTTGTGTAATATTTTATTTTAAATGCTGAATTAATTGAAGCATTTCGGCGTCCGCGTGTCCCAGTAAACTTCCCGTTTTAATCGGGTCTAACATGGCTTCAATTTTTTCTAACACTTGATAATGTTCAGTTATCCTTTGTTGACCTAGTCTAGGTATGTTTATTGCCAGAATAAGCGTTGCCAAACTTTGGGATTCTAAAGTGATCCATAGATCGTAAGATTTCATTAATCGGGATAGTTCGCTTGTATAAAGTTACTTGAATAAAAATCAATGTTAAGGGAAAAAAAAATGAAAAAATATAGAGGCTGATTGCCTTACTTTTGTGCACCAATCAGAAAACAATGAGAACCGATAAAGAACTATATGATGCCATGTTAGCAAGTGTCTACGCAGCCAGGACTTTACGTGATGAATTTGACGGCTTATGGAATACGTATCCAAACGCCACACCTTACGCTGCGGTATTGCAAACCGTCCGTTGCACCAGTTTATTAAATTGTTTCAGCCCCCCGTTAAATTTGCTATGTTCGGCTACCTTATGGCAATACACGTTAGGCGAATGGGCCAGGAAAAATAACGTAGAAGGCCCATTGCCATACCCGGCTAGCGGAGATACCATTGAACGCTTTATTGAAGTATTTGAAGGTAACGAAGAAAAGATCAAAGCTATTTTCAGTCTCTACCGCACCGATAACGAAAGGATGTCTCTTGATGAAGATGCCGCTCATATACAGACTACTGTTAAAGGCGCGCAGGAAAGCCTGAAAAGATGGAGATCAATCTTGAATATCAATTAAACAGGTTCTTAAAAGCCTCGCATGAGTTACGATCTGATGAATAAAGCTGAATACGCTGTTACCATCTTCATAACTGCAATCATTAACAGTGCATTAATCGTTCCAGCCACAGTATTAAGGTAATCCGCTACTTTAACGAGCAGACTTTAGACCCTTGGCCATCATAGTTTTCACTGTTTGGAAATCTTGCAAACGGTGATCAAAAATATGATGGGGTCTTTGCACCGGGCCTCGATGACCTTTACTTATTTCTTTGGTAATGGGCTCAATGGCCAAAATTGCAAAACTGCCGCCGAGAAATATCAAAAGATCATCTACCTGGAATTACCAAATGGTGATTGGTGAATATTTGGTCGCAAAGATCAGACAGATCGATGCCGGAGAATGGGTCAAGATCAAACTATATGATTAACTTTTATTGGAGATGATGAGGAGAATATACATTTTTACGACATGACATACATCGGCATCGATACCAATATTTGGATATATCTGACCAACTCGAACTTGACCGGATTATGGGATAAGTTGAACGAAATGAAAACTAACGGGGAGATCGAGATCTTCATCAATGACGCCATCCTGCTGGAATGGGAACGAAATAAACAAACCACCACCAATAACCTGGCCAAGCAGATCAGGGACGAATATCTATCGGCCAAAAAGATAGCCGATTATCTGCCCGCGACAGAAAAGGCAGCTTATTTAGCCTTGATCTCTAAATATCAGGTGGAAACTGAACGCATCAAACAGGCCGAGAAAAAGGTCGCTGAAGTAGAAGCATTCATGATGAAAGAATGCCGGAATGTGCCGGTGACGAATGAACAGAAGCTGTTCATATCCGACCTCGCCATACAAAATAAGCCTCCATTCCAGAACAAAAAAAACAATTACAACGATGCGCTTATCTTGCGGAGCATTTGCGAATACATAGTCAAAAATAATTACACTATGCATGATCTGTTATACGCTTCAAATAATCCGGATGACTTTACTGATAAGAAAACGGGGAAAGTGCATCCGGAACTTTTGGTTGGCATTGAACAAATTAGGATCACAAACGTCACCGATCTTGGCCATGCCTTTCAGCTGGCGCCCGGACTGGTTGATGAAATTGATGAATGGCTGGAACAGGAACTTGACAACGAGACCATGTACCAATTGGATATCATGCGAGGAAAATAGTACCTTACACCTCCTTTATCACTTTTTTGTATATGAATATTATAGAGACCCGACCAGTAGGAAAGGTCATTTTAAATGAAAACACCCCGCAGCGTAAACCACGTGTGGAGCGGTATTTTATTCCCTACTATCAGCGCGGTTACAGTTGGGAACCGCACCACGTGCGTGCCTTATTGGATGATCTGGACAGTTTTATTGCCAAAGAGCAGGATTACTATTGTTTGCAGCCCGTTGTGACAAGCCCAGGTATGGCCACAGACGGTTTCGCGCACTGGGAGGTGATCGATGGACAACAGCGGCTGATCACGCTTTACATCATTTTTAAATTTATTGGCAAGACGGCTTATACCTTGGAATTCGATCGGCGGGGGAAAAGCACGGAATTTCTCAAAAACCTCAGCGACGAAACGCTGAGCAATGAAAATCCGGACTTTCATTTTATGAGCGATGCCTGGCGAACGGTAAAAGAATGGTTCGAAGCTAAAGGAGAAACCGATATTTCCTATGTCGATGACTTTTATGCCAAAGCTACAAGGAAGGTACAGGTGATCTGGTACCAGCTACCCGAAATGTCGGAAGATGGTAAGATCGACATCTTTAACCGGTTAAATATCGGTAAAATCCAGCTGACCGACGCCGAGCTGATCCGTGCACTTTTGTTGTCTAAGATCAGATATAAACTATCGGTCAGAGAATCCTTAATGCGGCAAGCTGAATTATCTTCCGAGTGGAATCAAATGGAGTATTATTTGCAGCAGGATGAATTTTGGTATTTTCTTGCCAACAAACCGGCAGTTGCAGGCGATACCAGGATACAGTTTCTATTTAATCTTGTTGCCCGTGAAAATCCCCAAAAATACTCCACCTATCTGTGGTTCGAAAAATTCGTTCAGGACGAGAACGAATCCATAGAAGCGGCACGCGCTTTCGAACTATGGGACCGTGTCAAAAATCTGTTTGCTAAGCTTCGGTCTTGGTACCGTAAGCGGCATATTTATCATTATACTGGTTTTTTGCTGGCGGAAGGTTATGGCATTCACAAGCTGGTCGATCAGGCTGGAGGTACGAAATCAGCTTTCGAGGATTGGCTGATCAAAGAGATCCAAAAGATCATCACCACAATTAACCTGCGTACCCTAACCTACCGTGATGCGGAATTACTACATAGAACTTTCTTATTGTTGAACGTTTTGACCACCAACGGACATCAGGGAGCAGTAGAAGAACGCTTTCCATTTAATCTCTATAAAAAGACCAAATATGAGACTGGCGGTTGGAGCATCGAGCATATCCACGCTCAGCAATCTGAACCTATGAAAGAGGAAAAGGCCATGCGGGGCTGGCTGAATGATACCTTAGAAGCTATCGAGCATATTCCATCCGTTGAGGTCGAAGCGGCTACTGGTGAAAAGGAAATACGTGATGTGAGCGCTGTTTACGGAGGGCGTATCCAGGCCATGCTTGATGAAATTAAGATCGATGCTGATCAGTTCAACATATTGAAAGATGAACTGATCGCGCTTTTTAACTCCAATTCTATACATGATCTGGATAACCTGGCACTGTTATCCGGGCGCCACAATGCCGCGCTGAATAATTCGATCTTTCCGGTCAAGCGCAATAAATTGATCGCACTGGAAAAGGCAGGCTATTATATTCCCGTATGTACGCGGAACATCTTTTTGAAGTTCTACAGCAATGCTGATACCCAGCCGTATTACTGGAGTTCAGACGACAAAGCCGCCTATTTCGCGGCCGTCGACCAGATCTTCATCGATTTTTCAACCTTTGCCCGCCCATCCAATGGAAAATAAATACACTTTCTGGCAGCTTTGCCAGCAATATGATAAAATAGAGATCCCGATCATCCAGCGGGACTATGCGCAAGGGCGTTTGAACCCTGATGTGACCCGTATCCGGAAAAATTTCATTGATAGGTACCTGCTGCAATCTTTACTGAACGGTGAACCGGTCGAACTCGACTTTGTTTATGGCAGTACGCAAAAACTTGGCGATGCCGCCAGCACAGCGCTGGCATTCATTCCGCTGGATGGGCAGCAGCGGTTGACGACTTTGTTTTTGCTGCATTGGTTTTTAGCACTAAAGGAAGATCAAATGACGGTTGCCCGTCCGGTCTTATCCCGTTTTACCTATGAGACCAGGCCTTCTGCACATGATTTTTGTAAGTGCCTCGTTAAGATGGAAAATGTTTCGAATCTTGGTGAACTCGCAGACTTAATTACTGATGCTGCCTGGTATGATGATGAGTGGGCGCACGACTCAACTATTAGTAGTATGCTGACGATGATCCGTACATTTTCGGCCAACCAGCAACTTTTGGCACACCCCGGCGGCTTGTTCGAATCCCTGACCAACGGATTTTCCCCCTTGATCTCTTTTTATTTTATTCCGTTAGAACAATTCGGATTATCCGAGAACCTCTATATCCGGATGAACGCCAGGGGCAAAATGTTAACGGATTTTGAAAATTTCAAATCAGAGTTCTTCAAGATCATTGCCGGAGAAGTAGATCTGCAAGAACAGGTCAAAGACAAGATCGAATATATTTGGGTGGAAAATCTTTGGGATTTCCGTAACGAGGATAGTTTCGTGATCGACAGCCCGTTTATGCATTATCTGAGATTTATTTCCCGGATGTTGTATTATAAAGATGCCGAATTCCGTGCGGACAGCTATGCGAACGATTTTTTGGACTATACAGTGTTACAAGGGATCTATCAGCACCGGAGCCATATTGAGTTTTTGATCTTTGCACTCGACCATATTCCCCAATTGCTAGCGCGGCAAAACCCGCTGCTTTGGAAAAGCAATAGCGCGATCGCCGATATTTTCCGTGAAGTTACTGAAGGCTTACCGGAGGTTTTAGAGTCCATGGTACTTTACGCGGCCCTAAGATTCGATTTTTTAAAGCGTCCAGCCGCTAACTTCTATGACTTCATCAGGGTGGTACGCAATCTTGTCGAAAACACCGCTGACAAATCCGCCAGGGAATGGCCACGATTGCTGGCCGCCATTGATGCCATGGCCGGTGAACTGCCGATCTATGAATGGTTACGGCGACCCGATGCCATGAACCTGTTAGAGGGCTTCTATGTACCTCAGCGTAAAGAAGAAATTTTTAAAGCGCAGATCCTGGCCAGTGATCCACAGGCAAAAACGGCGCTTCAATTGGTTGAAGAACATAGGTATCTGAAGGGGAATATTACTTTGCTGCTTGGTGCAGCTTTCTGCGAAAAGTCTGCGTCTTTAGAAAAGTTCGACATCGACAAAGCGTCGGCTGAACAGTTCAACGTTGCACTTTTCGATCAGCTATACGCCGCTTATGCCAAGCTGGCGAAAGATGAGTTTTATGAGGCTTGGGGTGACCTCTTGCCGACCGCTTTGTATACGCAGTATTCCTGGTCGCGGCTGACCTTCGATAAGAACTTTGCTAAACATTGGGCAGTAGGCGCTTTAGCTACAGATTACCAACAGTGGTCAGCTTTGAACAAAACAGACGATCTGCAGACATTCTTACTGGATAGAGAGAAGGAATTCATAGCCAGGGAACTGGAAAGTACCCCTAACCTTTCTCAAATAAGAAGCGTTAAGTCGCAACTTTATATCTATTATATCCTTCAACGCAAAATCATGCAAGGCGGCATCGATGATTTTTTTAAAAATGGATATAATTTCGGGTGGCTGGGTAAGATCACCGGCCTGAAATCGATTTTCCAGGCAGGCATAGCAGGCGATGAATGGTTCGAGGATTACAATCCGATCTTCCAAACCTACCAAAGCCAGTTCCGTTATAATATCGGGCTTAAAGAAGAGAACGCCTTACCGCCAGAGATCGTCAATCATAAAAAAAGGATCGCAAAACCATTCAATGATCTGATAGAGTGGGCGACAAGAAAATGATCAGGGTGTAAAGAGTTTACCAAATTGCGTATCGACAGTTTCCGTTTTTAGACCTACTATATGCTTTTCTATTTGACGAATGTCTAATTCTTTGATCCGTTGATATAATTCCTCAATTTTCGGTTTAAGCGTTAAGCTAAGGTCACACGGTTTCCTACCGATGATATCAGCGAGTTCTGGATGCGCAGCGATTACTTCGCTCTTAGTATACAGTTCAACGCCGTCCAGAAGAGAGAGAGTTTGTCCAACATCGAAAGCTAAACTTTTATAAATACCGATACATGCAGTAGGGTCTTTATAATAGGGTTGATCATACGGCCATTTTAACAGTAGATCTAAGCGGTCGGCCCAAATGCCTGCACGCATGGCTGGCCGAAAGTTCAGTTTATAAAAATCTTTTAACTCCGAAGTACTTACCGTAACCAACAGATTTCGTATGCAGCCATCAATGGCTAATAACAGGTGACGTGGTACGGGCGCTCTTAATGGAAGTTCATACACTTGTTTGTCTTTGTGATGCGCATACGTGTGATATAAACTATTGTGTACGGCATCGCGCGTGCCTTTTTTAGGCATTGTTGCGACAACTTTATCATCTTTGATACTTATCAAACTAATATTCCATTCTTTCGCGGCAGGATAGCGTTGTTGAAGGCCTTTGATCACCTGATCCCAAGGTTCCGGGTGATCGATCAAGACATCGATGTCCAGCGAATCAGGCGAGCCAAAAAAGTAATACGGAAATCCAATATCAATACCTGGCATAATGAGTTTAAGTATTTCGGATTTTAACTGCCCTAACGGGCGGGTAAATGCCGTTAGGGTCAACATGTTTGTAGCTTTCAATGCCCCCTTCCAATTCTAGTTGATGAAACATTTCCCAGGAGAATCCTATATCATAACCAAGATCAGCCAGTACCGTTTCCACCAAATATTTAGAACTGACAAAACCATTTTTTTTATTCGCCTGCGCTATACATTCATTGAGCGTAGCTAAGAAGAAAGCTTTAGCGATTATCCGATAGCCGGTGGGTGCGATTAACTCCCTTATTTCTGAAATCGTTTCCTGTGGGGCATCTTGCGAGATCAAGAACTCTTCAAAGCTAATGATGTTGATGCTTTTGCCGTTTGTTTCACGTCTGAACTCATCGAATAACTCAAATTTGGGGTAAAGATTGGTTTTAAATTCATTATGGAACCAATCGTTCTTTTTTTCATTCGATACAAAAGTCACATGCCGCCCTAGGTCTTTACCAATTTCTAAAATAGTTTGCCAAATGATCAAGTCACCAATGCCTTTGTCAATTTTACTGGCATCCTTGTAACCCGGAGCTATTTGGTGTTCGATCCGGAACTCCAGATCTTGCTCTATATCTTTTTCTGCTTTTTTAACTTCAACGATGATCTTTGATGAAAAAACGGAACGGTACAGTTTGCTGACGGGATCATCCCAGTTCCATTTTTTTACATCCTCTTTAAGAGTTTTCAATTTTTGCCTCAATTGATCAAGCTTTTGAATGATATCATGTTCGATCTCTTTAGCCTCTTTATAGTTTTTGTTATCTGCCAGTACAGGGAAATTACCCAAGTCAATATTGATGCTGTTCGTCCTGGAATGGGCTTCTTCCGCTTTTCGGTAGATCGTCGCTAAGTTTTCTCCACGATTTTTCGCAAACTCTCTGGCTACACGGCCCGGTATAAATAATTTGTCTGCTTTTTTTAAAGTCTCAAATATTTTTTTGATATCGGCCAAACCTTTTTTAGAGGTTTGAAAAGGCACGAAAAGGACATTGGTATCAATGACAAATACACAATCATCTTTGGTGCTGTCGTAACTTTTATAGTCAAATGAAAAAACTTTATCGGGTTCAGGAAAAAGTTTATTCAGATAAAATTTATCCATAAATATGAGTGGTGAAATGGTTTACGATGATTGTTAGTTGATTAGCCGTTTAAATATAATGTAAAATACTTTTACATCGGTTGACAAGTTTATGATAGGGTCTTTGCCTTTATCTTTTTGAATTTGAATGCCTTCATTACGTGTTACGATGTTGCGTATGCGATCATAGGGCAACGTGGAGTTTTTAACGTTCCCTTCAAATACTAAGCGCTTATTTGTCAGATAGAGGGTGCCGTAATTAACTTGTTCGAGCTGACTATAGCCTCTGCCGGCGGAACGGGTTTCTAGCCATTTAACTTGTTTGGCTTCGAAGAAGCATTGCTCGCTTTTTTGCAGTTGACCAGTGGTTTTGATGGGTTGCAGCGGGAGGTTTTCGAGTTGCCAGTAGTATTTATAAGTTGCCAGTTTTTTTAATATTGCAGTTGGTGATATGTGCAGATCAAAGGCTAAGTCGTTGATGGTTTGTTCATCAGTTGGGCTGAAGCGTTCACGTTTGATAAAAGGAGCGGCGGCAGCTTCGAGGATTTGATGACGGGCATCGTCAAATAGTTTTTTTGCGGTGTTGGGATTTAACCGGACGTGTTCTTGAACAATGTTTAGTTCGTTTTCATCTTTATTGGAAACTTGTTTTTTAGAAAGTATCGCATTCATTTTCTCGCGATACCAGGACTCGCCGATCATTTGAGTAAGTTGATCGGTATTAGTTAATTTAAATAGCGTGGCCAGTTCCTGTAATTCCTGTTCAATAGTAGTTTTGGATTGGCCGTTTTTGAGCCAGTCGTTCCAGCGTACTGCATAGAACTCTTGAAGATTCAATGAGAATTCGCTGATCTTTAGCTTGTATTTCTGTTCGATCTCGTCGATCTGGGCTGCGTTGATGCTGCCGCTTGCCAATAGATTATTGACCTCGATGATGGCGTTCTCGACCGGTTCCTGACGGAAGAGGCGCTGCAAAAAGCTCTTGTGACGAAGGGACTGTATTTGATAAATCATTGGTCGCCGTATTTACGTGAGGTTTCATAGATCGGGTGGTTCCATTCGGCTACGCCGCCATGCCAGGAACAGGCACCACGACCGGTCGCACTGGACGTGCTTCCATCCGCGCAAAGTGTACAATAACCGACGATATGTTTCTTGAGTGGATTAACCTTTTCAAAAAGCTGGCTGGCAGGTTTATAATTCAATGCTTTGGCGCTGTCCAGGTCATTGACCGCCAATTGCATGCTGTCGAGTCCGATATAACACCGCGCGCGATAGAACCAAAGCTCAGGTTTACTGCGGTCGTTCGCCAGTAATTTCTGAATTGTTGCCAATGATCCGCGATAATCCTTATGCGCCAAGCCTTGCTGCACCAGTTGTAATTGCAAATGTGTATTCACCGTCCGCAAACTATCTTTCTCAGCCTCAGTTTTGACCAAACTATCCGCCCGTAACAATAGTTTCAATCCATGGTCCGGCATGGCCTTATCAGCCGTGTTCAACACTGCAAATAATTCCTTTCGTCGGCCACTATCCGCCCGCAACGAATCCGCGGTAAACTGCACCGCCCGCGCCTGCGCCGCCACTCGTGCCGCCGCATCCACCTCATCCTGCTGCGTATAGGCTAAATAAACGGCTATCGAAACCAATATCACCAACCCATAGATCGCCGTTCTGGCCACACCGCTTAGACTGAACCGTCCAACCTTCTCCAACCACCGCTTCCCGCCATTGGTACAACTCAAAGCCAGCAACCCGAACAAAGCCGCAAAACCCACATATCTTATAAAATAGATGGTAATAGCTAAAAATAGTAGGCCCATTAAAATCGAGATGGGATTAGTGGCCGTTTTAGCGGTAGAACGGGCATTGTACGGAGCGTTAAAATATTCTGGAATTACCTTGGACTCTTTGGGTACAAGATCTGGCAAATATGGCATTGGTGATAGGATTAGCAGCTAAAGATGTATAATTACTTATTAAATATCAAATATTAGTGGTCGGTGGGTAATTAATAAGTTCTCGGTTTCGTGGCTGAAAATAATTGGTATATCTGCCTTGATAGTTGATCTGATGGAAGATCAATTCATAATACAGCGTTACATTTTTACGCACGAGATCGATCGCTTGGTGCATATCGTCATTATAATCTGAACCGTGTGCATATGTATTCCGGAGTTGTGTCCAACTCTTTTGACTTCCCTGGCTGATGATGTGCTTTTCTTCCAGTTTGGTCAGTATACGTTTGGGTACGTAGTTTTGGCTGGGTAAGCCCTTGACGAAATTTTTAAGCTTGGTTTGAAGGATCTTATCTGATAAAGTCTCGGAGAACTCGATGAGTTTAGCGATCTCCTCAGGATCGATAGCTACTTGATTTTCCTGTTGATAAGGGTAATAAACCCGCAGAATTTTCTCTATGCCAATAGACAGGATCATACCATGTTTATAATAATAGCCGGTTCCGGAATCGACGATGCGCTTATGCCATTTGGTCAAGATACTTTTCGGGTCACTTTTTAAAAATTGGTAATAATCCTTGAATAATAAGCTATTGATTGCTTCTTCATCGCCTTGACTGCCTGTGCGGCGGTAGGGTGGTGTGAAAGTGCTCGTGTTGATCGGTGCTTGTGGTTGGTAGGTGACCTCGATCTGCCAGTCCGTAAATTTCTTACCTGTGTAAACGATGTAGTCGAACTCATGTTCCAGGCCCATTACAAAATCCAGCGATTCTGTTGCTTGTTTGACCATAGTAGGGTCAATGTTCCGATTAGAGGATAACAATTCAAATTGGAGGTAACGACCTTTTTTCTTTAGCGAGCATTGTAGGTCATCAACAGCATGCTCCCAGACATCATGGAAGCGGGCAAAATCATATTGGTTCCTAAAAAATGCCTGAGCCCGGTCAAAAGGCGGCGCTTCAATGGTTGAGTTGGGTTTGATCCATAAATTAAACCGCAGCCGGGCTCGGTAAACACGTTTTTGATAATTTTCCTGCAGATCAATATATTCACACGTCACGTGATTGCCAAACTCATCTATTGCGGTCAATTTATAGTAATCGTTTTTCCCGACGATCCTGGTTTGATCAAAATGGTCATTGAGCGTCATCAGATGATGGTGAACTTCCTGGTCGTAATCGGGCGCTTGCGCATTGATAATCGTTAATCTTAGTTCATGCTCATCATTTTGAGCCAAGCGACCGGTGCCTTTGATCACATGGGTTTCATTGCACAGCTCGGCCTGGACCAGATTCAGTTCGAAGCCTTTGTCCGGCAGTTGCTCCAATAGCTCGATAACATTGATCATGAAACCTGCTGGCCTAGGATAAAATTCAACAATTTTTCCAATTCCTTATCCGGTGCATCCCACCAGTTTGTCGACCATATCCGATAGAATATAAAGCCATACTTTTCCAACTGCTCCTGGCGAAACACATCCCAAGCATAGGCCTCGGTACTACTATGGTATTTCGCACCATCACATTCCAGCGCGATCCTTTTGCCGCCAGCTTGTTGGGGATGGATGACCATGTCAATCCGAAAACCGCCGACCCGGTATTGTTGTTGAATGCGTTCAGCTCCGATATGAAAAGCTAACCTGCCATAGACTTCGTCCTCAAAAACGGATTCGGAACCCAGCCCAGGTTCTTGCTGGTCATAAAAAGGGTCGGTACAAAACTGATCCAATAGTTGCAGCACACCGTTCCTGAGTTCGTTATTGGCTTCGCTCACTGCTCTCGCATAAGTCAGATAAGCGTATAAGACTGCCCGGCCACGGTTACCTTTTTCTTGCAATAATTGAGGGTATTGGCCGACCGATTCAGCAGGGAAAGAATTACAAATGTAAACCTTATCTTTAGCCCGGGTGATGATCACGTTCAGCATGCGGTGACCTTTACCCTGTATGATCGGCCCGAACGCTTGCGACCAACTGCCATTGGTTTTACGGCCAAACGTCGTTGAAAGAATCATAATATCGCGCTCATCACCTTGAATATTTTCCAAGTTCTTCACAAAAAAACTATCACCTAAACTGCTCATTAAACTATCGAACGCCGCATCGTTGCGCCGGACATCCGCGATCCTTTCCAGGATCAGGTTACGCTGATAAAGGTTAAAGGTCGCAACACCGACCGACGGTAAACGTCCTTCGGCATCCCGCACGATCTTTTCCTGTAGGATACGGACAACTTGCTGGGCCTCGGCCAAATTGGTCTGATTATCGTAAACACCATCAACTTGGATGAATTCGATCGGAACATAGTCACTTATCGCCGGCACTGGGATCAAACGCTTACCGTAAAAAGCATGATTGCTGAAATCGATCAGGTAAGGATGCCGTGAGCGGTAGTGTATTTTGAGATAATTTTCCTTGTAATCCCTGTCTACCGCATAAGCCAGTAAAGATTCGCTATCGGCTAAATGAAGGTCAGAGCGCTGCTGCCCCACATTGGTTTCCAAGATATCTTCCTCATCTTCATCGTTTTCGGTCGGGTCGAGCAAAGCGCCACTACCTTCAAAATAAGATGAAGGTGCCATTTGGTGTTTATCTCCTGACACGATCTTGGCTTTACCGCGGATCAAAGCCGCATAGGTATCTTCCAATCTCAGCTGGCTGGCCTCATCGAAGATTACCAGATCAAAGATCCCTTCTTCCAAAGGAATGATCGAACTGCATACTGAAGGATTGAGCAATACAATCGGGAAAAAGTCGGTAAATAGTTCAAACTCTGTTCTGACGATCGTTCGCAAAGAGTTTCGTCGCATTCCTTTGGCGCCCTTTTTATTGAAGAGACTATTGATCATTTGCCCTTTGCTTTTAAAGATGCGCACGCTGCCCACCTGACGTTCGTTCCATTGTGCTACTACGTTATCCAGCTGAACACGGTCAAATTCAGTTTTAAGGCGCTGGTATTGTTGTAATTCCAGGTCGTTCTTAGGTAAGTTGGGCGGCTCATGCATCGACAATAACCAATACAGGTACCAGCATTCGAAACCGTCTGACCAAGACCCAGAAAGATTTTCTATGACCACATCGATCAACTTTCGGGCAAGTGAATTAACACCTACATAATAACTGCGCCACGCGTGATAGGTCCGAAAACCGGCCGCCTGATCTTTGAATTTGCCGATCTCATGATGAATAGTTTCGCAACGATCTATCGCAGCGGCAATATTTTTTGGTTGCGCCTGCGCTTCGTATATCTTGAAATCACCAAAATCCTCTACCGAACGCAGTTCATCTATTGCGCCTTTCAATAAACCCGTGTGTTCCGAATAGTAAGTGCGGAAACGTTGGAAAGCCTGCTGGTGATGACCGATTTCGGTCGACACGCCGGGCACGCTCCTGATCAGTTGATTGAGCTCTCTGATCTCGTGATCGGTCAATAATTGATGATCGCTGACCATGGCATTGGTCAATTCCTGATAGCGTTTCAGGATTTGTCCAGCTTTTTGCCGGATATCCCCGAATTCCTGATTAACTTTCAGTTCAGTGATCGTATCGGTGTAATCCGCAATGGCGGCAGGAACAGTTTGCTGCCAGGTTTGTAGCTTTTGCTGGAGCGAACGGACATTATCGACATAGGCCGATAAATGCGTTACCTCTTGGGCGTCATTATAATCATGTGAAAGGTAGTGCTGCTGCTGTTGGGCTATTTTGATGCCAGCGACACGTCCCCTGACTGCTAAGCGGCCTTGTTTGATCTGGCGATGCTTACCGGAAAAAATTGCCAGCAGGCTGGTTTTGAATCGTGCGCCTGACGTGTTTTTCAGGAAATCCGGACCTAAGGAGGTAACCTGCTCATTCACAAAGCTAAAATAATTATTTAGCTCACCGGATAAAAGGGTATGATAGCCCTGGTAATGTTCGGCTAAGCCGCTAACATATTGTTCTTTTAACGTGCTGCTGTCCTTTAACAGTTCCTTTAATTCTCGGTCAAGTTTATCCAAAGCGATCTCTAATGGAAAATAGTCGGGTAAGGATTGTTCAGACAGATTTGTTCCTAATATAAAGTCCTGTAAATTCAGGATTGCATCACGCATCGCTTTGGGCAGAGCATGGTAAGTTTCGTCACGCCATTTGAACCCGGCCGCCTGTAGACCGGTCAACGCTTCCCGCAAAGCTGGCAGTATCTTATCGCCGTACTCGTTGAACCTTTCTGAAGCAATCCGCGCTTCACCGGTTGTCCGGTTGCTGAAGAGCTCGTCTGAAAGTGGCTTGAATGCCGAAAGATAGGGTTTCGCTTCGATATAAAGATCGTTCGCCCGGCTGAGATAGCTGAGGATATGACGGAGTTCCTGCTCGTTCTCGCGGAATTTAAACCCAGACAAAGTGAGTACTGACTTCAATGGTACTTCGGCAAACTCCTTTTTTAACTGTAAATAACGCCCCACCAAATGCGTCCAGGTCATACCGGCGTAAAGCGACTGCGCTAAAGCGCTATGTTGTTCATTGATCGAACGCGTAATATCCGCCAGTTTTTCACTGGCCGAATGGTATTGCGAACGAACACGTTCGGCTTGCTGATGACTTGGCAAGGCGCTTTGTCGTTCCCGCACGGAATCTACAATGGCTTCGCGATCGCTATTGACATCATCGATCACCGCGACCATACTGGCCATTTGTTCATTGGTGCGTTCGATATTGGCCTTAATCACATCCAATGCGGTCTTTTTTTCACAGACCACTAAACATTTTAATCCATTAGCCAGCGAATTGGTCACCAATGCGGTCAAAGACTGACTTTTACCCGTACCGGGCGGGCCTTGAATGATCTGGTTAGCATGACTACCGAGTGTGGTCATGATCGCTTGCTGGGCAGGATCGGTATTGACCGCGCTGAACCTGGTGCCGGTCAGTTCGTTTGGTTGTAGCCTATCGAATTCAAACTCGTCAAACCGATCCAGTAATTTGGTGATGTCCGTGATGATACTTTCTTTTTGGGCCCGGAACAGTCCGAATACGCCGCCGAAATGAATATAAGCCCGGTTATTGGCAATGCTGTCGATCTCCGCAGCTTCGGGTAAGATGGTGACTGGCGTCCGGAAGTTTCTTTGCAGGACTGCTCGCTGTTCTTCCAAAACACCAGGATCAAGTGCATTGAGTATTGCCGCACAGGCATCAAGCAGTTCATTGGGGTCGATGATAGCATCTTCCAATACTTCCGGTGCCAGGCTTGGTAAAGTAATATCGTCCTCACTTTTGATGAACGATTGCAACACTTCGTTCAAGCTGATCATGTGGGTGTCAGCGTCTGCTAATGAGCCATCGGAGCGGACCGTCTTGTTGCGCAAGATCGACCATTCGTTGACTTTATTACGCGATTTGACCGCGTCCAATGGCCAGACCAGCAGCGGCGCTTTGATAATTTTTTTTGGGTCTTTAGACGAACGCCTGATCAGGATTGGATAACCAAACCCCAAAGTTTTAGTACCGTGTTCTTTAAAATAATCTTCGTTTTCTATTATGGTCGAATTCAACCGTTTGGCGATAACGCCTAATTTTTTCTGCGTTTCAGTGGTGACCTGATTGAGGTCAATATTATCGTAACTGATCTTGAACTCAAAGCTTGACTTCGTAAAAATCGTTTCTAAAAAGCGAAAGGATAAACCTGGTTCAATAACATCAAGATGCTTCAAATCAAGCCGTGTCACTAAACGCCCGGGTAAGGCATTCAAGTGGATCGACCGGGCGTTGCCACCTTTTAATTTACTCTGTAACGCTTGAAGAAATATTTTTGAAGACATGTGATACCAAACAGTTTAGATTAATTTCCTAAAATACAATTTTCTAAATGGCTTTTCCGCAATGCGGGCAGCATTTCACTTCAGCCGCTTCTTTCTTTTTAAATTCTTCGGAAAAACCGGAAGCCAGGATACCGGCGGGTAAGGCAAACATGCCGATGCCCAGGATCGAGATAAAGGCCGTCAGTGTTTTACCGATAGTTGTAATGGGATAGACATCACCATAGCCGACAGTGGTGAGTGTAGCCACACTCCACCACATGGTTTCGGGGATGCTCGAAAACTTATCAGGCTGTGCGTCGTGCTCCACAAAATACATGAGGCTCGCCGCGAGGATGATCAAGGTGAGTACCATCAGCATACTGATCATCAACTCATTTTTCTTAGAGGTGAATACCCGCCGGATCACTCGCGAGGCATTGAGGAAACGCGCCAGCTTAAAGAAACGCACAAAACGGATCATCCGCAAGGACCTTAACGACCGCAGATCCAATTTTGTCAGCGGCAAATAGAATGGCAGTATCGCTACCAGATCGACCAGCATCCCCGGCGAAGTTACATAGCGCAGCCTTCCCCGAACCGGATGCCGGTATCTCCGCATGCTGGTACAAGACCATACCCGCAGCACGTATTCGATCGAAAACACGATCACCGAAAACCACTCAAAATTCCGGAACCAGACCCTATATTCCCGATATATACTTTCTACCGTCTCCAAACACACCGCTAGTAAGTTCAGCAAGATCAGCGTGACAATAATACTATTCACTATCCGGTCCCAAACTGTGCCGCCATCACTTGGGTCCAGTAGTAAGTTTACTTGCTTCTTTAATCGGTTATAAGCGCTGTTGCGCTTCTTTTTGCTAAGGGTAATGGCTATAGACATGATGAGATCAAGTTAAAAATTCAAAGCCGTTGTTCTTGGCGATGGTCGCCATCGGTTGTATTTGCTCGAACACCCGCTGCTGCTCGAACAGCGAAACATCAGGCACGATGGTCAAATAGTCTTCTAAGAATTTATGTTTAGGTGCTTTACACTGAATTACCTCCAGCGCCGACCTTTGTAATTGATAATAGGGTTCAAAATATTTTTCCAAGGGCGGCAGCTTATCACTCTTGGAACTATTAAAAGACCTGTCAGCTGGTATCAGGTTCCACATCAGATCATGTGAAACAAACGCGTAAGGCAAAAAGTGTTCCACTGCATAATCGCCGATCACCAGCTTTTTATTGGTGTAAATGCAATCCACACTACCTAATTCGCCAACCACGATATCCCAAAACTTCCGTTGTTCCGTGAGCGCCTTGCGGACCGGCAACTTGATTAGCTTGTTCGGAATATCCGGCACATTCGGATTCTTGGCCTGCAAATAGATCGCCAAATTCCAATAACAAAACTGCCTTAAAATTCCCGCATGGCGTTTTAAGTAGTCTAACCAAACCGGGTTGATCACAATATGGTCAGTATAAAGTGCATACAAACACCCGTTCTCAAACCGCTGCGAATCCGCATAAGCCGCCTGCGCATCTGCCGCCCGAAACCACGGACTCAAGAAACGATGCGGCACCTCTCCGTTAAAATAACGAAGTTCTCTTAAGGCCTGCTTATTATTAGTGGCCGAAAGTTGGCTGAAAACCAGGCGACGATCAGCATCTATCGTCAAATTCTCCAGCGTTCTGAGCTGCTTAATGGCCTCCTGTAACTTATCCTGCTTACCAAAAGAAACCTTAAAATAATTCACCGTATACCACGCATGCGCCACCATTTCCGCAAACAGATCTCGCTTCAAGATCTTAGCCTCACCCAATTCCACACGCCCAAGCACGGCCAAAAACCAATAAAACTTATACGTCGCTGAAGTATTGTTAAAACACCCCGCCAGCAAATGCACCGGTAAATCTTCCTGATAAGGCAAGTCCATTTTCAAATATAGCCAATAAAGCTGCGCAAATAGGCTGCGCAGCCGGTTATTTGATTTGTAAAAATTCTTAATTTTAAACTTATGCTTTCTGAAAAACCTATAGTGCCTTCACTGGAAAAGCCAGCTTATGAATACGCTCGCAATGCCTTTGAAGAATATGTGCAACTGGCTGCCACTGTATCCGGCAGTATTCATCATCAGCCGGTGGATGATCGTGCTTTTTGGGCCTCAATTTTGTTTGCCAAACTCTGTGTGACCAGCGTGAGCATGATCCAATTATTGCCTGGCAACTGCATATTTCCTTCCACATTTAATAATTGGGATGCAGCCTCCATATCCACACTTTCCAGAAACCTGATCGAGAATTATCATGCCTTTTTTTACCTAACTATCGAAAAGATACCGGAAGTAGAATGGGCATGCCGGGTGCAGCTTTTTAATTTGCATGATTGTATCACTCGAAAAAAGATGTTCTCAGATTTCAAGATCGAAGAAGACTTACCTAAATTCGAACAGCAGGCTGATGAACTGCGTGATATTTTAAAGCAGAATAGTTTCTTCCTGAACTTCACTGTTGGAGAACAAAAGAATCTGTTAAAAGGCGAACACGCTTTCTATCTCAACCGGGAGACGATAGAGCAACGTATGGGAACCGGCCGATCCGATCTAAAAGCGGTGTATCGCTTGCTGTCGATACAGACACATACCTTACCGATGTCGTTTAACCGAACAATTGAACAACGCCGCGGTACTGGCGTGGAAACAGATACAGAATTGCATTATATCAATTTAGCCATAACCTATGTCATTCCTTATTTACAAATGGCCACTCGTCAGCTTCTGGAACTTTACCCAAGCGCCAAGCAACAATTGAACAGACAGCAAGTGGATTTATTAAATAAGGACTTTATTCATTTTGATGACCTGAACTAATGGGCCGAACCAATCTACGTGCTGTTATTGATTATTCACAGATATACGGTCAAACACCGCCTGAGCAGCCATATGATCTTTTGAAGTCTTATCCGACCGATTTGATATTAGTTCGAATGGCCAAGATCAACACCATTATCTACTTGCAACCGAATACATTGTTGCAAAACATGCGCGTATTTAAAGAGGCGATCTTTGATGGTGTTGAAGGCCAGGAAGATTTGGTGCCACGACTCATGCAACTGTTTGACCGGAAGGACAGCATTGTCTTCTCAGGTCAGGTCATGTCCGCGATTATTAAAGATGCCATGGAACATTACGTTGCTACTGAAACGCCAACGGATCTCCGCCAATTCGGTAAGGATCTTTTTCAAGCTATTTTGGCTTATAACGAACATTTCTATGATCAAGACCTCGCGATGACAAGCTTTGCCGACTTGTTCATTAGCAATATTCACCAGCAATTTTATATCCGACGTGAAACCTATCTGAAATTAAATACTTTGTTGAAGTTCGCTTTCATAAGTAAGTTTCTTACTGATGACGAGAAGTTGAAAGCCCCTGCGCAAGAATACTGTGCGGCATTAGAGATCGGAACGGTTTGGAAGCTGGCCAGTTTTATCCTGCATATGTTTCGGGTTATACACGCAGGCGATAAGCAATCCAGGCATATTCTGGATAGAAATGGTGCCCAATGGCCAGTATTGGAACAATTCGTGATGAGCAAAGCCGACTTGACCAACGGGTCGTTATCGTTACACAAACAGGTAATTCCCAAACCATTCTATGAACTGGAGGACGGGCGTTTGATATTGCTCGATTACAACTATTTCACTTTCGGCCTAGATCAAGGCATCTTTTATTCGCTTTATCATAAAAGTTCGCTTGTTAATGGCATCATTTTCAAAAACTACAATGAATACCAAGGCTACCTGGGCCTGAAGTATTTTGAGGAATATTACATTGGCCGCTTTATTCAAAAAATATTCAGTAAATGGAATCATCACATTGTCCATACTGAAAAATATCAGGACTATATCGTTAGTGCCGGGAACCAGGTATTCGTATTTGAGATCAAAATGACAGAATTTAACGCTAACGGACTTGACCGTAGCAGCTTTGAGGACTTTAAGGACTTTATTGAAAAAAATTTCCTGGCTTTCAAACAAAGCGGCCAAAAAGCTAAAGGCCTCGGTCAACTGCTCCGGCAGATCGGGAACCTCGCGAATGAGCCGGAATTGATCGAGTCATTAGGTATCAAAAACCGTAAACGGCTACAGGTCTATCCGATCATTATCTACTCCGACGCCAACCTCGACATCAATGGCGTCAATGAATACGTGAACATACAGTGGGCGGAGCACACAGCCGTCTACGCTAACACTTTTTCCAGTATCCGCCCGGTGACCATGATCAACGGCAGCTTTTTCATGACCTTTTATTATCTGCTCAAAAAAGATCCCGCGCTATTTGCTCAATGGCTAAATGATTACATCAAAAGCGTAAACAACTTAAAAAAGCGCTATCAAAACGGTAAAGACCCCTTTGACTATTTAGAATACAACCGCTCCTTCGCCGGACACATGCGTCGAAAAATTCCCAAAGATGACTTTGATACCAATTTAACCGCCCTCCAGGCTGACTTTGATTTGGAAACAAATACAATAGTAAATGAAGTGGGTTAATTGGATTGGAGATTGCCAGAAATGAATGCAAGATCTTTGAATCCCGTTTACTTACGCTGCGTATTATGGTTCTGAAAATATAGTTAAACGATATCCCCGTTTTTTGCGTATAAAGAAATATGTTGTTTTTGCTAAAAATATTAGTATCATTGCCTTTGTTAAAAAAATAAACTTTTGATAGTTATTTATTTTAATTTCGCTGAGCAACCATGAGAGATTTTATAGTTAGAGAGGCTTTTCACAACAGCATATTAAGAACTGAACATCTTGATAGCAACACTTTTGTGGTAGATGAACTGGGTCTGAAAAATGGCCAGGTTCGTGCAGATATTGCAGTTCTGAATGGCAAACTGGTTGGCTACGAGATCAAAACCGAACGGGATAATCTAAATAGGCTGGCACCGCAAGTTCAGGCATATAGTGCTATTTTTGATAAAGCTTATATCGTAGCCGGTGAAAAACACCTGCAAAAAGTGATGGAAAAGATCCCCGAATGGTGGGGTATTTATGCGATCGTTGCAGAAGATGAAGGGGTTTGTTCTTTCAGGATCGTTCGAAATGCAGCTATCAATACCGGTCGGGATGCTTATAGCATTGCGCAACTGCTTTGGAAAGACGAAGTGATCAACTTACTAGAACAACATTTTGAGTGTAAACTAAAGAAGAATTTAACCAAGCAACTTCTTTATGATACCTTGATCGAACAATGCGATATCGAAACATTGGCTAAACTTACATTGCAAATCCTTAAGCATAGGCAGGGTTGGAGAATAAATCCCCAACCACTTTTGTAAAATGATGATTATTCCCTACCCATGTCCAAACGGTAGGGCTTCCGGCCTTGATCAGCCGTAAATAGCATTGTTTCAAATGCAGGTCACCCTGGGAAAAATCTTCACCGGCATAAAAATCAGCCGTATAAATATCTTCAGCCTGGCTGAAATATTGTTTAAAATCTTCAGTGGTCTTTAATGCTGAGCCTTTAATAACAAACCAAATATCGTCCAGTGTATACCTGATATTGGCGCTTCTCGACATTTTGGTAGGGTCAAATTCAAAATGCCCCGGTGCCACGATGCTGTAGTCGCCGTAATTGATTGTCCGGCCAAATGCAACATCGGCCAATCTTTCTGCTACCAGCTTGTATAACTTCCAATCCGTCCTGGCCACTGAATTCACGCCCTTTTGCAGAATGTTCGTTTTCGGGAATGCTCCACCGCATAATGTGAAAGACTTCCAAAGTTTGAATTGCGGAAAATATTCTAACTGCGCCATGATCCCGTCTGCAAAATCTTCGTATTCTGTAAAATCAGAATCTGCCAAATCAAAGATCAAATGGGTATTTGCTACATCCATCGTTAATGCTTGCAACAGGTCGCTTAACTTGAGCTCAAGTTCGGGATCATAAAGGTCCGCTATCTGTATCCGTATGGCCAATTCCGAAATGCTGTGACCCGCTAAAACATTCTTCAGGCCGCTAAGTGAACTTACAGTTTCATTCAAATGAGCCACAGGTACAGGTTTCATGGGGATCAATACCTGGGAAGCCAGTTGTTTATAAACATACTCTACACAAGTAAGCCCGTTGATCTCCTTGTTTTTCAGTAAGCCGGTATCAATAAAAGAATTGTCCCGAGCCCACTTTTTTGCGAATTTTTTGTGACAGAAATTATAAAGGTGCTCTTCCAGTGTTTTCGGCTTCTTCCGGCTCTGGTTATCAAATTCAATATCGCTGATCTCGAATAAAGGGCACATGTGGCTCTTGGTATACTCGTTCAACTTTGACAGTGCAGTAAACTCGCCATCCTTCGATTTTAAAATCGGCAAATAAAAATCTGTTCTCATGATACTTAAAAATTAGACTGGGTTAAAAAATACTTTCTTACTTGTCCCTGTCCAATCAGCTCATTGAATAGGAAATACACGTTTTTTTCTTTTCTTAATCGGCCGGCAACCAATGCCGGGTTTATTTTTAATGATTCCGCCTGGTTAATGATGCCTTGGCTGGTAGGGTTGAATCTGACAAGCGATCGTTTCCATATGATATCCGGGATCAGGGCATTCAAAGCGTTATTATCCGCTTCTGCTTCGATACCATCCTCTGCGTGATCCAGGTCGTCAAATATGGCATTCAAAGCAGGCGTCAAGTGCAGGATGATATGGAAGATCTCGTGAAAAAGAACGAACCAAAAGTTATCGAGGCGATCATGGCGAAGCGTCATCGCAACTACCGGTCTGCCATTATCCAGTAATAGTGCGGCACCATCAAGGAAGGTTCCTTCCAGGGCTTGCTCCACAATAAAGTGGATGCCGCTCGCTGTTAAAAATTCTGCAGCAAGTAAGGGGCCGTTTTCCAAGCGGCTCAGCTGTCTTAATTCCAATAACCAGGCCTCATTCAGGTTGCTTTTGTCAAAAGCAGCGGTAATTTTCTGGTTCCGGGCTTTACTGACGATACGCGCATACCAGGCATCTAACGCAAACTCGTTCAGCGTACTACCCGATCTGATCGCTTTTTTTGTCAGCGCCGATTTAAAATTACTCATCCCGGCATTTTGATACAGTCCGGCTAATAAAACATTAGACTGAAGCATTGCGTCATTAAGTGATCCCGAGAAGCTTCCGAACCATCCCCGTTGAAACATTTGTTTAAAAGGATAATTGCTGACATCGTAAACGGCCGCTTCAGCAGCAGCTTTCAGTTGAATATCCGCATGTAGGGAAAGCCCTAATCCCTCAGCGATCTTGACCAGTGTTTTCAGGCTGGCTGATTCATAGCGTTCTGCCTCGTAGCGTTGTATTTGCTGCATTTTCGTCCCAACTTTATTGGCCAGGTCCAACTGCGTCAGACCATTCGCAATCCGAGATTTGATCAGCGCGATAGGCAAGTCCGCCAGCGAATTGATCTCGGCCATAATAATTTTTCCGGCTTTTAGATCATCGTATTCACTGACTTGATTAACCAATACGTCAAGCTCAGACTGTATAGCTGCTTTCTCTGCGTCCAGCAATAGGGGGTGAACAGTGCTATCCTGATGGTTCAAATTAAAAACCTCCAGTGACTCTTTTAAATTTTCAATTTGAAGCTTTGTAATCTTATATTGTCTGTCGTTAGTGATCATCTTAACCTCCTTATTGTAAATAGTTATGCAACCTAATAATGCCCTTGGCCTCGCCGGAATGTTTGTCGATCTGGAAAAACTCCAGGAACGGCTTACCGGAACCACCCTCGATCCAGCTCACCGGAAAGAATTCACCCAGGTACTTTTGTTTTTGTGCCGCCCTGCCGTTACTGAAAACCAGCATCACTGGATCAAGCACAGCGGGGTTCACACCTGTTGAATCCCAGCACAATTCATAATCCCCGGGGATCGGTTTCTCGGTCACGTAGCTACCGTCAAGAAACACCTGCTTACAACCGGCATTAAACAAATTTTCCAATGCATGACGCAAACCGTTGAATAATAAAATACGCTTTGCGTTGATCGCAAACCGGTCTTCTAGTTCTTCAATGGACGCATCCCAGACTCCCGGTGGTAATAATGGCCAGGGGGCCTTCGAATCACGATTATAATCAGGTATCATAAACACAATTATTTTGTTGTGTTGCAAATGTATATAACTTTATTCTGATATCCAAGCAATTATCTAATTAATTTCACTTAGCTCAGAACTTTAAGTAAATTAACCGTTCATGAAAAACAAAACGAGTTTCCTCAGTGAGCATACTTGTGAATTCCTAATGGTACCCCGGATCACACAATATTTAGAAAGAATATACCCAGTGGTAATACCGATTTATTATTGGGGCAGCCGGGAAGGGATTGCTTTATCGAGAGGGATCATGCGAAGCAAAAGCTTACGGGTGCTGGCATTTTATCCCCGGCGTCCGAAAGTTAATGCCATGGGCGATCATGAAATTGAAGTTAAATTTAACCAGCACCTTTTTATCAGAGCGAACACACTTATCGATCACGGTATCCCGGTATTAGCAGGCGTACCAATGATCACTGATATATACGAGGCGAGATCAAATTGCCCCTGCGCCTGGTTCCGGATCAACAAAAACGGTGAGGAAGAAAAGCTTGCCATACCATTGCAGACGGAAGCATTGATCAGTGGCAATTCGGTCGCTCAGATCACGCTTACTGACTTCGAGTCCATCATAGTGAGCCAGTGTAAATTCCTGTATGGCGAAGACATTGTAAAGCTCATCCGCAGTTTCAAAAGGGATTTTGAAAGCGGATTTTATACCAGTATATGGGGTGACACTTACAAACCTATTTACTTTCTGATTAGTCATTAAACAGGATGGCGTCTTTTCCATCTTCCATAAATTTAAAACTTTTAGTCAGCACTTCTAAAATACCCGGAAAGTCTGGTGGAGATGATTTGTTATCCAAACCAAAATCTTTTAAAAGCGATATGGGCAATAAAGTCTTAATTCCTGTTCGAGTTCTTCACGGTATAACAATGTTTGGTCGATTTTATGATACCATTCACTTTCGTCTTTAATAAGAAATAAAGATAGCCTACCAAGCCAGGTGGGAGCACGATTTAAACAAAACTATTTCCTCGCACGAGAAGCAGCTTTTCATCTATAATCAATATTTTAACTTAGTTATAACGCAACACCGGCGTTCGCACGGACGATCGGATCCACAGACATTTTTCAAACTTAACGCAAAGTCGTTACCAATTCGTTTTCAACAATAGATAACTATTTATTATCATATCTAGCGGTAAACTTTTGACTCGACAGAACCAAAATCCGGAAAACAACTATTGCATCAACGCAAAAGGGACCGAACCCTTTCGATAATTTATATTTCCTATGAAATCTGATAAACCAAATTATAATATATTGTTTATTATAAACGTATATTAATCTTATGACATCGGATACCTATTTCAAATTTCGCGGCCGCTTTGAGTTAAATCCTCACCGATATGATATCGGCTGGCTAATATTTACAGACAGGATTTTCGGTTTAAATTTCTTTGTCAATAAGATTTATAAGATCAAAAAAGATGAGTACGCTACGTTTTACAATTATCAGTTAAGTCATTACCTTGAGGGAAACGCCGGACAGGAAGAGGCTTTTTTCGATCATGTTTATGATATTGTAAATACCAGGATTAAATTCTACAAAGGGCTTAAGCCGTCCGCCCAAGGATTGAAATTTACCGCCAAACTGGAAGCGTTTCTGGCATACTTGGAAGGTATTGATCAGTGGCACAAAACACAGCCCTTGGAATCAGTTATCGCTGATAAAAATAAACAGATTGACCAGTTAGAAGCAAAAATCAAAGAACTGGAGAACCAGATTAAAGATTACGTTAAATATGAAGCCGGTGAAAAGATCGTCATCAGCAAGGATGGTCTACCGGTGTTCATTGACCTGATTGATCAAATAAGGGATTTGAAGTTGCCGAACGATAATAAATTGGTAAATAGCCAAACGGCAAGCCCCTGGTATAAATTGATCGCCAAGAATTTTTTAAACGGAGATAAACCTATTGCTATAGGCACCGCCCAGAATTATTTCCCGGCCGATAAGGATAACCCGCCTCCGAAATACACGATCATCGCCGAAAAAGACAAACTCTTCAAAATTATCCAAAAGCCTAAGAAATAGGCTTTTGTCTTTTCATTCGTGACCAAACGCCTCCAATGGTCATTCATTTTGCTGTTTTAGCCCTCACTTTTGAATCATTGTATGCAGTGGCTGGCATTTTATTGTTCCGCTGAACAGGTTTAATAAGAAAGGAGGGCATCAACGTGCGAAACTAAAGGAGATTTAATAAACAAACATTTGGGGTCACCCTATTAAAGTCCCCAATTAATAAAATTGGGCTTACCCAAATTTGGGCAAGAATTATTCACGATAAAATATATTAAAATGACAGCAATCGAATTGATCACTAAGGAGGATTTAAGGGAGTTTAAAGGGGAGTTATTGAAGGAGATCAAACAACTGATGCAGCCGGGACAGGGGCAATCTAAGAAATGGCTGAAGAGCGTCGAAGTGCGGAAGCTATTGGGCATCTCGCCAGGTACACTTCAAAACCTCCGAATCAACCGAACACTGCGTTTTACCAAAGTAGGTAGTATCATATACTACAAGCTGGAAGATATCAACAAGATCCTGGAGGGTGAAGGCAAATGAAATTGCAAAAGGAAATTGTCAAAGAACTGGCTGGCTATGCCAGCCTGCTTAAACAGATGGAAAAGGATAACCGCTTACTGCCAACGCATCTTAGTTTGTTTACGGGCTTATTTGTTTGCTGGCAGCGGAGTGGTTTTACAAGTCCTTTTGGTGTGACCCGAAAAACGCTCATGGCGTTTTCCAAGGTCGCATCCATTGCAACGTATCACAAGTGTATCAAAGAACTCGATGAATATGGTTACATCCGTTATCAGCCGTCTTACCATCCCAAACTCGGCAGCCAGGTTTACTGGCCCGTCGGTTGGGATGTGTAGCCCGACACTTTGTATCGGTATATCTATACACCATCCTATACAAATAACTTCATATCGGTAGAACTGGTTATTCCAAAATATAGATAGACAGATATCCAGATATATAAACCCGGTGCAGCCATCGGCTGCACCGGTAATGATTTGCTTCGCAAATCAGGGAGAAAGCGGTGGTCGCTTCGCGAAAGCGGAGGGAGCAAGCGGAAGTTGGGCAGAGCCCTACTTTGCTTGCCCTACGCTTCGCTACGGGGGTTTTACGTATCCTCCGGGGATACTTTAGGGCGTTTTCGCCTGTGAATAAAAGAAAACAGGATACTGTGGGGTATCCTGCATATAGGAATAAACGCATAGCTGCATAGACAGCTATTTGATGGTTTGAAAATAATGAGCATGGAAGATATCAATGTGAGATCAGTGAGATACCCCGTTACGGTAGATCAGAAGTTTGAAAAGATCGCCCTAAAACTGGGCAGGACTAAGCGGCAGGTGTTTATACAGATGGTCGATTACTTTTATAAAAGCAAGAAAGATCCCCTGGATCTGAATGATGAGTTATTAAAAAATACGCTGATGAAGAACCACCAGCAGTATATCGGTTTTATCAAAAGCCAGGAGAATATGCTGCTCATTCCAATCAAAACAGAAATGGATCGGGTATCGGCATCACAAGCCAAGATCATCGAAAGGTTTAATACGCAAATTCTCAAAGCAAATACGGATTTGTTAAATAACCAGCATGCCCTGGCGCAAAAGTTAACCGGAATAGATGCGCTAATGGAGACCATCTCGAAAAACCAAAAAAGTAAGGAACACCTGAAAAAACAGTTCCTGTTCATCCTTGACGGATACATCAAATCAAGGGAGGCTTTCGGGATGATGACATCGGGCCGGGAAAAAGATGAGCTGATCGCTGTTACAAGATCACAAATTAGTTTGCTTTAATCATGTATTTTAATTCCCCCTTTAGGGGGGTAGGGGGCATTATGTTTATCAATATTACAGACAGCAAAGAAGCGGCAAATAAAGGCAGCAGCGCGGGGCTGGTAAATTACCTGGAAAAAGAAAACCGGATCGACATAAAACAGGAACCTGAATACTGGTTCAATGGTCAGCAGATTAGGATCGAGCCTTATGAGGTGATGCGCAGTATCGATAATAATGTCGCCAAGCTGGGTAAAGACGATGCTAAGTTTTTCCTGGTTAATATCAGCCCGAGCCAGAAAGAGATCAGGTTTCTAAAAGAACAGTATGGCGAAGAAGGTGCTAAAGAACAAATGAAGGGTTTTGGGGTCAGGGTGATGGATGCCTATGCAAAAAACTTCAACCGGAATGGTGTGAACAGTAACGAAGACTTGTTATGGTTTGCCAAGCTGGAAAACTACCGTTACTACAGCTATACCGACCCGGAGGTAAAACAAGGTTTGAAACAGCGGGGCGAACGTAAAGAGGGTGAGCAAATGCATGTTCAGGTTATCGTAAGCCATAAGGATATAACCAATAAGATCAAACTCAGCCCCATGAATACCTCAAGGGGCAGGAATGCGGAGCATTCTAAAAAGATGGGGCAGTTTGACCGGGTAGCATTTAAACAAAGCGGAGAATCTCTTTTTGACAGCCTGTTTGAATTTGACAGGCAGCTTAAGGATACCATGGCATACGCCAATGTACAGAAGAACGGGGAGTTATCGCAGCGGGAACAGATGGGCATGTTGGCCGAAGGCGCTTCACAGAATTATGAAAGCAGGTCGGTGGCTAATGAACTTGCGCAAGGTGCAGCAGAAGGCCTATTTACGACAACGGCCGAGATGCTGTCCGCAGTTGGTAAGACAGCGGCAAGCTTTTTGGAAGTGATACTGGAACCTATGTATACAGGAGGTGCTAATATTGTCCCTGAAAGCGAAGCCGAGGCAAAGAAAAAACGAAAGAAAAAATCCCAGGGCCAGCAGATCTCACGTTGAAGCAGTGTGCTATAATAAACAGACTTTTCTTGTTTTGATAGATGAAGGTGCCATGCAGCTGCGGCAGGTGGCTGTATTTCACCACGGGCTGCGCTCCGGGTTTCATTCCGCCGCCAGCCTCGCCGCCCTACGTGCAGGAGTGTATTCGTTCCCCATACACACCTGCCTTTCCCGCACGCAATAGCGGTTAGTCACAGTACCGCGGTCACAAAATTAGCTCACGCAGGAAAACGATAAAGGGTATATAAACGGGGCAGGGTTGTTTGTTTTTTGGCTTGCCCCGCCCTTGACCGTTTTCCTGCTTTAAGCTCCGGTTGTTTAAGCGGTGCAATGACTGGGTGTTGCCATTAAAAACAAAGATCATTTAATGTTCTTTGGTGGAATAAATTAGTAAGCGGTGGAATTTTATATATTATTCAAACTTAGCTCTTTTGTTGAAAACAAGGTTTATGAATAGCATACTGTATATCGTGCGTAAGGCCAAAGGATTAACCGAAAGACAACTATCTCGAATATTAGAAATTGATGAAAAAAAGTATATGGAAATAGAAAATGAACTTCGGCTATTGGACGAAGAAATGAGTTTAAAGCTGGGTAAAATTTTCAATATTCCTGCGGATCATTTTTTGATCAATCCAAAAAGGGAAGCGCAATTACGGGCAAATGCTATGAAAGAAGTTATATCTTTTTTAACGCTACCTTCTACTGCTCAAATCCCTCCCGAAATACAAATCAAAATGATAGCAATGGGTACCCAGGCATTAATGGCACATCAGGAATTAAATGCCGCACATTATGAAATCAATATACTAAAAAGAGAAAACGAGGTGATCAGGAACCTTTATATGAATTTGGCCGAAGGAAAAGATGTTAAATAAAAATTATAGTAGTATCAACCGATGCCGGAAATCATTCGTCAGAGGTAAATTATACTCTTTAGTGATGCGTCTAAAGGTCATTTTTAATACCTATTGCCTATTCTTCAGCAACTCAACTTTTTCACGCTCACTTTGAAGTAAACGCTCGTATAGTTTTTTGTTTTCCTCAAATAATTCAATCACCTTATCTATTGGGTGAAAAGTAGGTTGATAATTTATTGCATTTAATGTCGAAGTATCAGTACTCGTGAATGTATTTGATATTACGTTTAGGACCCCTTCCTCGCTGAAGTTTTTTATTGCTTCAACGGGTACTTTTAATATTGCGGCTACCTGAATTAATATATCATCCTCAATTACTTCTTTTTGCTCAAGTAGTGACACCCTTTTCTGACTCCATTCTTCACCAAGTGCATAAGCTAATGCCTCCTGTTTTAGGCCGAGCATTTCGCGGAAACGTTTAATATTACGGCCTTGATGAATATTCTTTGAGGTGTCAGTAGTAGCGTTCATGGGTCAGATATGTGATATTATGATATATAAACAAATGTAACAAAAAAATATCCTTGTGTGGAAATGCCCGTTTTAGAAATAGCAGTGGAATAAATTAAAACCAAATTTTTCTAAAATAGAAACAGAGTGAATAGGTTAGCAAATACTCCTTTACCAATTTTGCTTAACCGGTTAATGTAGACCGGATCAAAACTCAGATGCAATGTATTGTGATAAATATGCTCCCTGGGATCATTATCCTAAAACTTTGAAACTTGCGGAGTTGCAAAACCCCATGAGCGTGATAATTGATTTTTTTTCTGCTGATGACCTAATAGGTCACAGTAAAAGATTGAAAGAATGGAGGGATCATGTCACAACGGATTATTATTTCAATCACAAATCAAGCGGTCCGGGGTTTTTAGTAATCCTATGCGAACAAAATCAACAATTGTTAGAAGCGATGTTCCTTTTACTGCTTCAACACGAGAACGATTACAGATCTCCAAAGATTGTCAGCCTGGAACAAACAGATTTTGAAAATAAGCGGTGGTGCTTTTTTCCGGACAATCTTACTGATGATGAAATACGGCAACCATATCTTGCCGTTAAGCAAATCTTTGATAAGATTAAACCGCAACAATACCGGGATTACCTGAACGAGTGGCTATATCTCGCATTATCGAATTTAACAAATGATGAGTCGTTATCGGCAGGTGAGATAATTTCAGTGTATGAAAATATCCTTAAAATGTATTCAGCTGCGTGGATACTCCATCAAAGGGAAACAACCGAAACCTGTTTTAAGGATGATCAAATACCTGAGCATATTTTAAATACTGAAGTTGTAACCACTCAGGAAACAAAAGACATCCCCCGACTGCTCACGAAGAATTTAACCCCAGGAGATATACTGGGGTTAAAAGAGCTTACCAAGTTCATTTTAAAAAATGAGCCGCTTGTAAAAGCCATATTTCATATCGGTACTTTAAAAGAACCTTTTACTTATTTTCTCTATATACTCATAGATGCCAAACGGTATTTTCTCGATTATGGGGTAAACAAGGAAATAGAAGAATTCAGTAAATCTATGGTTCCCTTATTCGTATTGATGGATAGTGCCGATTTTGACCGGCCTGCCGCCTTTGGTGGGTGTCGATTTGTTGATTACGTTTTGAAAAACGGGTCAATGATTTATCTATCAAACGGGTTAACTCTGCCGTCTGCTCAACAAGGTAGTTCAGCGAATTTGCTTGCTGAAAACAAAGCGATATCAGAATGGTGGCAAAACCAGATAAACCTCCATATGATCAGTGTATCTTACTTTTCCAGGGATCAGGATTATACTACGGCGCTATATTACCTGCACCAGGCTTTGGAGATGGCGCTTTTAAAATTGCTCCAGATAAAAACAGGGTTTAGCACCACCATACCTAATTTTCAGCGACTAATAAAAATGACCCTGCTTTTTACAAATAATGTTTATGATTTCTTTGAAAGCTTATGTTTTGAGGAGGAAGAACTTCACTATTTACTATGGAACGTTCATCCTATAGAAGAGCGGGAAAAGCTAATCGTAAATGAATCTCAAATCAAGCGGTTGACAGACATAGCGACGAACCTCTTTGTAATGGTGGATGAATTAATAGAATAACGAAAGCCTGTTACTATTGGAAAATTTCTATTTATGATATCATACCCCTAAGAAAATACTTAAGACAGGGCCTGTAGGACACAGTGGATACAGGGCAGTAGTTATGGGATACCATGCTACTGCTCCATCCCTGTGATCATAGGAAATTTAAAGATTTGTAAGATTTCTTTGGCTGAAAAAAAATAAAGAATACTATAATAATGGTAATCAGAAGAATAAACGCTAAAAGTGTAATAGCAAAAAGATATAGATCTGAACCAGTGGTGCAAGCAGAACTAAGCGCCAAATATGGAAACCTGTTTAACCCGGATACTGGTTTTCAGGTTGAACCGGACATAGAATTTAATGTTGATGGAGTCGACCACCGAAAATGCATTTTTAATCAAAAAGTGGTGACCTACCTGATTTGTTCCTGTAAACCCGATTCAGAGAACTACTACCTTCCCTTTCCATATCCCTTTTTAGCAATTACCCAAAACGATGGCAAAACATTAAGGAGCTATCATGCGCCCTTAGATTTTGAAAGAGCACTGATAATGCAAAAGGAGAAAGGGTTTTACTGGACCGGCTACCAACTTGATCTTAATGAACTCTGCTACGAAATGTTTCAGCAGGTTAAAGAGATCTACCCATTAAAGGGGGATGAAAGATTAACAGCCTATAAGCAGCGGATGACGGGTTTTATGAGTTTATGGGTTGAGGCAATAGACGCACTTGACCATGAAAGATATGTCAGGTGGTACGACCTGCCGGATTTGAGTCATTGGAGCAGGCTGCCGGCGATGAAAAACATATCCCCTTGTGATTTATACCATAACGCAGTCAGGATAACTTTTTTACTGAAAGAATATGCTGATTGCTATAGCTTGAAAATGATTATTCGTGCTAATGAAAAAATTATCAGCCTGAATGATGCCAAGCGGACTTTTTTTCTAACTGAAGGCAATGAATTTTAGCTGGTTACTCATGCCATGGAGGAACAGTTGCTCAACTGGATGGTCAAAAGCAAAGGTAAACTAACCATACTTAAGCATGATTTTCAATCGTTTCACGAAAATTATCTTAGTCAAATCTGCAGGGCTTATCATGTAGATTATTTACCAATTTCATCAAAGGAACCAATACCGTACACGCTTGAAAAGATTACATTGACATCTCCATCAAACAAACCATAATTAATAAATTTAGAATTGAGCCCTGACTAATTACTTTCGCAACTACCGGAACCTTGACGAATGGCGTTCCAATTGAAATAGTAGGTCAAATACTGGGGCATAAAAAATTAATACGACCCAACTTTCCGCTCAATGAATAAAATACATTTTAAATTTGCTCAATTATGCGTTTACAAATAGCCTCAGATCTACATTTAGAGTTTCCTGAAAACCGGGATTTCATTGCATTAAACCCGCTTCAAGTCGCAGGAGATATTCTTCTTTTAGCCGGGGATATTGTTCCATTGCTGCATATAGACAGGTACAGGGATTTTTTAGATTTAATCGCAGACAATTATGAACATACCTACTGGGTGCCGGGCAACCATGAATATTATCATTTTGATATCGCCAATAAATCAGGTGCTTTCCAGGAATCGATCCGTTCCAATGTAACACTGCTTAATAATTGCTCGATTGAGCTGAATGATATCCATTTGCATTTTACAGTTTATGGTCCGATATTTCGAAAACAACAGCACCGTATATTCAACGCGGCCTCACGGATTTCCATGTGATCAAATGTGAAGGTCAGCGTTTGTCAGTTGAAAAGTATAACCAAATGCATGCGGAGTCTGTTGCATATCTCGAAGCAGCCTTCAAGACCGAAAAGGCCAATGAAACTAATGGCATAAAGAATGTCATTGTTACACATCATGTACCAACGTTTCAGCATTATCCGGCAAAGTATGTAGGCAGCATTCTAAATGAGGCATTTGCCACGGACCTGAATGAGTTTGTCGAATCAAGTGGTGCTGATTATTGGATATATGGCCACCATCACGCTGCTACCGGTGACTTTAGCATCGGAAAAACAAAACTGGTGACAAACCAGCTCGGTTACGTTCATCACAACGAACATAGGGCGTTTGATAGTGGCAGGACGTTAGAAATAGAATAGCGATTTGTCTATCAACTAGTCCTCAATTCGAAATTTGAGGGATTGTAATTTTTATAGTGTTATGAAAGCTCACAATGGCATGAGGCCACATGATATAGTTGTGTTATTAAAAATTATATCATTAGGTGATGAATGGCTAAATAAAGACCTGTCTGAGAGTTTGTATATCAGTTCGTCTGAGATAACTGAATCTTTAAACCGGTCAATGATCGCACGCTTAATAAGCTCCGACAAAAAGAAGGTGTTTAAAAGTGCATTAATGCGTTTTATTGAGAACGGAATAGGATTCGTTTTTCTTGTGCATCCGGGTGCAATGGTACGGGGTATTCCAACCGCGCACAACGCACCGATTTTGAAAGAATATTTTTATCAGAAGAGAACTATGTTTGGCCGTCGCCAAATGGGATAGTTCGAGGTCAGGCAATCTCTCCATTATATCCGAATCAGACCAAAGCCGTAGTAACTGATGAAAGGCTTTATAACCTGCTAACCTTAATAGATAGCATTCGGGTGGGAAGGGTTAGAGAATGTGAAAAAGCTATTGCTTTGTTGAGGCAAATTTTCGGACTGGAGTATGTATGAAAATTTAATTAGAATAAAATCAGTTCATCAGGCACTTAAAGGACTTGAACAGGATTATGTCTTTGTCGGCGGTGCTACTGTTTTTTTATATGCTACGAATCCCGGCCTCACAGCCGAAATAAGGCCAACAGATGACGTAGATATTGTGGTGGAACTGGCATCATACAAAAGGTTGCTGATTACTATAAGCGGCTAAGGTCAGCTGTATTTTCATAAGAATAAGAAATGAGCAAGTTGATGATAAATTTCAATCAGATAATCGAATTAAATGTTATTATCTGATTGTTTTTTTACAGGTATCCGTTTTATTTGTAATTATTCACGTACCAGTATTGGTTTTTTTCAAATTAACCATTGATTTGCCCCGGAATGACTCGTCAGTTTAACCCGGAAGTGGGTCGCTTTACGAGTGTTACATGGTCAGTTTGCCCCGGAATACCTGGTCAGGCCTCCCGGAACGCCATGGTCAAATACCGGCGGAACACATTTCCATGTTGCCGCGGAACGTCTGATCAATTTCAGCGGTATACCCACCATTGATCCCGATAGGGTATAAAAAAAGCACGAATTTACCATATAGTCCCGATAGGGTATAATTAATAAACTTTGTTTATATTTGTACCCGAAAGGGTATAAATATGTTGTCAGAGTATTTGAAGAAAAAAAGGAAATCACTAAATCTCACACAGGAAGACCTGGCATCTAAAGCGGGAGTCGGACTTAGGGTCGTTCGTGAGATGGAACAGGGAAAACCAACATTGCGGATGGATAAAGTGAATCAGGTGTTGATGTTATTTGGCGCAGAACTCGGAGTGGTATTAAAAGTAAAAAATGATGAGTAGGAAAGGTTTGGTGTATTTTCAGGACACGCTGGCTGGTGTACTAGCGGAAACTGATGATGGTTACGAATTTATTTACCAGGCTGATTATTTAGAGAATAAGAACGCAAAGCCGGTAAGCTTAACGCTGCCATTGTCAACCCGGAAATATGAAAGTAAAGTATTGTTTGCTTTTTTCGATGGCTTGATACCGGAAGGTTGGCTGCTGGATTTGGCAACAACACACTGGAAGGTCAAAAGTAATGACCGGTTTGAATTATTACTATTAACATGCAGGGATGCAATCGGAGCTGTAACGGTTATTCCCGAAATAGATTAAGCTATGGCAAATTGTTGGTTTTGTTATCAGGATGCAGGTACATCGTCTTATCATGAAAAATGTTCAAAGCGATTTTTCGGTACGGCTAAAGTGCCTGAGCTGGAATTGAATAATAAACTTTTGAAAACGTTGGGCGAACAGACGATCAACGAAAGGATCGCTGTGACCGGGGTTCAGCCCAAGCTTTCTGTTACCCTGGAAAAGACGAAGGGACACAACCGTCTGACTATAGTAGGACTTTGGGGAGAATACATACTTAAACCACAACATCCTGGTTTTCCAGAAATACCGCAATCAGAAGATCTGACTATGCATTTGGCAAGCCTGTTTAAAATGCCAACTTGCGATCATACTTTAATGGAGGCATCAGACGGCAGTTTGGTTTATCTTGCCCGTAGATTTGACCGGGTGAAAGGCCATAAGGTTCACATGGAAGATTTCTGCCAGCTTTCTGAATTTTTAACGGAAAATAAATACAAGGGATCTTATGAAAAGATCGGTAAGCTTATCCTGAAATACTGTGCTCAAACTGGTTTTGATGCGCTGACTTATTTTGAACTGGTGTTGTTTTCTTTTTTGACAGGCAACAATGATATGCACCTGAAGAACTTCTCTGTGCTGTACGGGGACGAAGGAGTAAGCCTAAGCCCTGCCTATGACCTTTTAAATGTAAATCTTGTTAATCCACAGGACGATGAAGAATTGGCCCTGACAATAAACGGCAAAAAGAAAAGAATTGGATTATCTGATTTTGATGTGTTGGCCAAAAGTATGAATATACCTGAAACTGCCGTTCGGAATACCTATAACAAATTTTCCTCCGGTAATAAGGAGGTTGGTAAGATGATTGAAGCATCATTCCTGAGCCCCGAAAAAAAGGCACTATACCTGGAAATTTGGAATAAAAAGCAACGGTTGTTTAATTGACAGCCACAGTTATACATTGTGGGGTTTTCCTCCTGCTGAGAAAAAATAAAATCCTTATTCACCGCAGTCGCGAAGATAGCCCACGCCGGAATCAAACGTCAAGGGTACACAAGCGGGCCGTTGTGTCCGCTTCCAGCGGTTGGCCCGCCCTTGACATATGATCCGGCTAAGCGCTTTTGTTGCTTAAGCGTTGAATAAGGCTCGGTTGTTCACAAGCTTTCCTATTTCTTGTAATTACATTAAAAAGTGCATTAAACTACACTTTTTAATGTAAACCTTATACTTCGCAAAGAAGCCTAGCAAAAAGTGCAGTATATTGCTCTTTTATCACGTAGATTATCTACAGAAGTCCTTTTTTATGTATATTGCAAATTAAAGTTATGTAAATTGAAAGTTTTCGCCATGTAAATTGTAAATTTGTCTGTTATTTTATAAGAGATGAGCAAATTTATACCAAGACAGATAGCACCTATTATTAAGGCCCAACAAACAAAATTTCCTGTTTTAGCTGTTACTGGTCCCCGCCAATCAGGTAAGACAACTTTGTTAAAAGAGCTTTTTAGTGATTACCGTTATGTAACATTGGAAAATCCAAATACACGTTCATTTGCTTTAGAAGATCCTGTTGCTTTTTTGAATCAATATGATCAGAAAGTTATTCTGGATGAGGTCCAACGAGCGCCAGCTTTGTTCTCTTATATACAGAGCAGGGTTGATGAATCAAAAATAATGGGACAATATATCCTATCTGGCTCACAAAACTTCCATTTATTAAACAGCATTACCCAAACCCTTGCAGGCAGAGTAGCCTTATTCAAATTACTCCCTTTGGATTTTACTGAATTAAAGCCTGGTGGCTTATTAGCAGATTCCTATACCCGAACCTGCGTTAAGGGTTTCTATCCGGCTATTTTCGACAGGGATATTGACCCTGTTATTTTTTATGCAAATTACATTCAAACCTATATAGAAAAAGATGTAACAGAATTAATGAATATCAGGGACTTGAAACTTTTTCGGACATTCTTAGGTTTGTGCGCAGGGCGTGCGGGGCAATTATTAAATTTCAGCGCCTTAGCTAATGAGTGCGATATTTCACATACAACCGCTAAAGCTTGGTTATCTATACTCGAAAGCAGTTATATTATATTCCTTTTGCAGCCTTATCATCAAAACTTCAATAAGCGCCTGGTCAAAAGCCCCAAGTTGTATTTTTACGATACCGGCTTGTTAAATCATTTGTTAGGAATAAGAACTGCTGAAGAATTGGAAGAGAACAGATTGAAAGGGCACATATTTGAGAATATGATACTGGCTGAATATCAAAAAAAGAACCATCACTTATATCTGCATCAGGATTATTATTTCTGGCAGGATAGTAATGCGCATGAGGTTGATCTGCTGATGACAAAAGGGCAAGGCTTTTCCATTTTTGAGATCAAGGCAACTCAAACCATTACCACCGGTTTATTCAAAGAAATGGATCGTTTTGAAGAAATTGCAGCTCCAGCCGAAGTAAATAAAACACTGATCTATGGCGGTTTTGAAAATGAAAAAAGAACAAAATATAATGTGCTAAGCTGGAAAAATGTTTCAGAATAACCGTGTACTTTAATTAAGATTTACGGTCAATCCCCCCAAAATGGTTATACTTTTTACCATGATTTCAGAGAAAAATTGCCCGAAAAACCGAATGCCCTTGTGCCCTGTTATTTTTCAAAATATTTTATCCCTCAAATCTCATTATTCACATTCCAAATTTCGGGGACTTAACCTGAATATACTAAAGCATAAGGAGTAATTTACAACTACGGGTTATAGGGTTTGTTACTGCGATCTGTGTTGAAATCTTGATTTTGGCTGGCATTAAAGGAGAATCCGAATGGCGAGGATGCAAAGCAAAGTGTCCGGCCTCTGCTTTAATTCCCATATTCACCACGGCCGCGAATATAGCCCGCCACCGGGTAAAATGTAAAAGCTATACAAAGCGGGCCTTGTGCTTGTTCTCCAGCGGTGGCCTTGACACTTGTATGGACCGAAGTTCACTGAATCATGGATCGCCAATGCCCAGTATCTCTATAAGAAAGGTTTAATAAGGCGTTGTAGTTTGAGCGGGCAAATTTGGGGGTGATGATCTCAAACGTGCACTGGTCTGCCGGAAAGGGGTAATGCTAGGTGCAAGTAAATCAGGGCTTACCGAAACCCTTCATAAAATTGAAAAGATTTATGTAGAGCGAAATGTCTGGGTCAGCTGCATCGAAGATGAAATCCTAACCGTTCATGGTTTAATCCACAAATTAATCTTCTTATCAAGTTATGAGCTTCTTACCAGGAGGTAAAAAAATAAGAAAGGTTGCTTCGGATGGTATCAAACACTTTAGGTCCTAAACGTGTTTATTACAAGTTGATAAATCGTTTGTCTATGCAACAGAAAACTGATCCCCAGGATTTCGAGAAAAGATTTCGGGAATGCGACGATAAATTTAATACCATATTTAAACGTACCAGTGCAGCCAGCAAGATAATTGGGCGAGATCTGACCATTTTAAAGGTCAATGACGCACTGGCAGAATTAATGGGATACAGCGCAAGTGAAATTGAAGGAACCAAGATCCTGGAACATGCCTGTGAAGACTATCGCAAGCATTGGCATGAGTTACAAATGGAATTATGGTCAAATGAGGTTCCTTTTTTTAAACTCCAGGCCTGTCTTTATAAAAAAGACAAATCCCTTGTATGGGTAAACGTTACAACTATCCTTTTTGAGGATCAGGGCGAAACCTATGGATTCACCGTTCTCGATGACATTACCGCGCTGAAAGATTTCGAAGAAAGTCAAAAACGGTTGAACATGGCTTTGAAGTATTCAAAAATGGCAGTTTGGCAAATGTCATTAAAAAACAATGCGGTTCACCGTTCCGAAGGGCATGATGAACTATTTGGCTATGACAGTTTGCAGCCACAATGGACAATTGAAAGTTATCTGCCACTGATATTGGAAGAAGACCGCCCTAAGTTTTTGTCGGCAATCCGATCACTGCCCGACCATAAATCGATGGATCTTCAATTACGGCTTATAACAAAGGATGGATCGCTTAAATGGGTGAATTTTCAGGGCAAAATAGAAGATGATCCTTCCGGTAATGCCGACAAAGTATTGGGAACAATAGCAGATATCACAAGGGATAAACTGGCCGAGCGGCACAAAGACGATTTTATAAGTATCGCCAGTCATGAGCTCAAGACGCCGATTACCAGCTTGAAAACATCCCTTCAGCTTCTCGCCAGGATGCAGGAGGACTTACCAGATAGGCTAAAAGCATTAGTAGTCCAGTCCAATCGAAGTGTGGATAAAATTGTTATCCTGATTAATGATCTGTTAAATGCCAGTAAGACATACCAGGATCAGCTTAACTTGAAAAAGACGACATTTAATCTGTACAAGGTTATCGAAGAATCAAGTGGACATTTGCGCCTCGAAGGTTCCCATGATGTAGACATTAGCGGCCCTTCAGACCTGATGGTTACTGCTGATGCCGAACGCATTGAAAGGGTCATTATTAATTTCCTGAGCAATGCCATTAAATATGCTCCAAACGCCAGGAAAGTTAATATCAACATCGAAAAGACCGGCGCGGAAGCAAAAGTATCGGTTACAGACTATGGGCCGGGGATACCGGAAGCTAAACTCTCTCTTCTGTTTAATCGCCATTATCAGGCGGGTAAATTGGATACTCAATATACCGGGCTTGGGCTTGGACTATTTATCAGTTCTGAGATCATTAAGAAACATGGGGGAGCAATCGGGGTGGATAGCAAAGTAGGTTCCGGAAGTACCTTCTGGTTTACCATCCCACTTTAGGTGTGCCTTACGTCGCTTTATTCTTTTTCTGACTTGTTTATATATTTGTGAACTATAAGATATAAAAGGTCCAGGTCAAAAGGCTTCCTGATATAGGCGTCGAACCCGGCTTTATCGAAGTGCTCATGAATATTGCTGTTGCAACTCATCGCAATCACCGGAAGGTAAGGGAATCTGGATTTTATCGCCCGGCACATATCAATGCAGTTATCTCCGGAAAGTCTGTAGTCCAGCATTACGAGATGCGGCCGTGCCTGATCGATTAAATCAATATAGTCACTTTTGCAATTTTCAATGGGACAAATAATAAAATTTTCCAGTTCCAGTGCAACTGTTAAGGCACGCATCACGTCTGCGTCCGTTTCCTGAATAACTATGGTTTCATGCATCAAGAAGGCAAATTAGATGTAGTTTCGAATGGAAATAATTAAAGTTAAGAACTATTATCAGTAATTGCCAATTACTTTCTTGGTTACCCGTAATTTGGATCTCTGGTTATAGAAAGCTATCACAGCAAGGTAAGCGGCTTCTGTAGCAGCCAGACGTATTGACGTTCAGATCAGCCGCCGATTCCTTCGTACCTGGTACAGGAACGTCTCAGTTCCCGATGGTTCACCTTAAAGATCAGTTTTTAATTGTTTAAACAAATGTTGCAATAGTTCGTTAACTCATTGCCCCTGGCAGTCCGGGGTACGAATTTCGCTTTTTTAGAGTACGGTAAATGCTTTCACTCGGTCCAATATGGAAAACAAGTACGAATTATACTTTGAAGGCGGCGGCGAAATGGGCGCTTTGATCCGTTCTTACGATTGGGCATCCGGTGACCTGGGACATCCAAATACCTGGTCACTAAACCTGCTGAACACCATCAGCATTATGCTGAACTCCAGGTTCCCAATGTTCTTATGGTGGGGACCGCAATTGATTCAGTTCTATAACGACGCCTACAGGCCCAGCCTGGGAAATAGTAGTAAACATCCGAGAGCATTAGGCCAACGCGGTGCCGATTGCTGGAAAGAAACATGGCCTACGATCAAGCCATTGATCGACCAGATACTCATAGGAGACGGAAGTACCTGGAATGAAGATCAGCTTATACCTATTTATCGAAATGGCCGGTTGGAAGATGCTTACTGGACATTTAGCTACAGCCGGGTGCTGGACGCATGCGGCAAAACCGGCGGGGTCCTGGTGATCTGCACAGAAACAACCAAGAAAGTAAATGCCTTTAATGAACTGTTACAGGCTAAATCGGAGCTGGAATTTGCAATAGCGGCTGCCGAATTGGGTACCTGGGACCTTAATCCTGCCACCAACCATTTTACCTGTAATGAACGACTGAAATCCTGGTTTGGGCTACCTGCAAATTCGGAGTTACCCCTATCGCGCGCAACAGAGGTGATAGCAGAAACGGACAGGCAAAGGGTAACCGATGCTATTAGTAGCGCGATGGCCTTTGAGTCAGGTGGACGATATGACATCGAATACACTATTCTTAATCCCGAACTGCAGGAACCACGGCTGGTTAAAGCAAAAGGTCAGGCGCTGTTTAACGAACAGCAGGAGGTAAAACGGTTCAGTGGTACACTTCAGGACGTCACTGGTGAGCGTAATGCTATGCAAGAGCTCAAAGACACTAACAGAAAACTTGAAATGGCACTTGAGCAATCCAGGCTGTCCAAGACGGCAGCGCAACTGGGGACCTTCGACCTGGATCTTGTTAATGGTACGATGGAATGGGATGAGCGCTGCCGCATGCTGTTTGGGATTACCCACCAGGATAGCGTATCCTATAGTCACGACTTTCTAACCGGACTGTATCCAGAAGACAGGGACAGGGTCAGCAAGGTGATTGAAAATCTTTATAACAAATCGGTTAGCAAAGGGGATTACGATATCGAGTATCGCACTATCGGTGCAGCGGATGGCAAATTGCGCTGGATAAGGGCCATTGGAAAAGTATTTTTCAACACCGAAGATGTTGCTGTACGGTTTATCGGCTCTGTGCTCGACATTACAGATAGAAAACTGGAAGAACTACGCAAGGATGACTTTATCAGTATCGTCAGCCATGAGCTGAAAACACCGCTGACGACCCTTAGTGCAATGATTCAACTGCTCAAGCTCAAACTTGAAAGTGATACTGAAAGGCTCATACCCGGAGGAATAGATAAAGCATACAGGCAGATCAAAAAAATGAACGTATTGATCAATAGTTTCCTTGATGTTGCCCGTTTCCAATCCGGTAAGATGGATATGAATCGCAATCATTTTTACATCAGTGAACTGGTAAAAGAGATGGTAGACCAGGTAGTCTTCACCGCCAACGGCACACATTCGATAGACATTACCCTTTGCGAAGATATCCTGGTATATGCCGACAGAGAAAAGATTGGCTCTGTCCTGCTCAACATACTCAGTAATGCAACCAAATTTTCTACCCAAGGCAGCAGCATTGAAATCAGATGCTATAAGGAAGGCGACGAGGTAAAGATATCTGTACGGGATGAAGGTTATGGAATTTCGCCTGCGGACCAGGAGCGTCTTTTTGAAAAATTTTACCGCGTCCGTAATAAATTCACCACCAACACATCAGGTTTTGGTATTGGCCTGTACTTGTGCCGGCAGGTGATGGATGACCATAACGGCCGGATACAGGTAGAAAGCATTGAGGGTAAAGGATCAACGTTTTTGCTGGCGCTGCCAAAGGCGACTATCCCCACTATAAGCTATGGGGCGAATTGATCAAAAACCGATGCAGTAAGCAAGAATCCTCGACACAACAATTTATATTATATTTCAGCATTTGCATCCATGTTCCCGGATCACGAAGCCATCATATATTCATCAACTTTCGCCTTGAAAAGATTGATGTCAAAAGGCTTGCTGATAAATCCGTCGCTATGGGCATTTTCCTGCATTTCCCGCTTGCTCCGGTGTGCTGACATCAGCAGAACCGGAATATGGGTGGTTGCTGCATCCTCCTTCAGCTGCCGGCAGATTTCGACGCCGTCGCCGTCCGGCAGCATAATATCGAGTACAATTAAAGCCGGTAATTCCAGGGAAAGGCCTTTTTTAAGCGTGTTAACATCTGGAAACAGTTGTACTTGGTATAGGTCATCTTTTAGGATATAATCAATGAGTAACCTAATGTCCTCATCGTCTTCAACAACAAACACTTTTTTCGTGGACATAAAATTTCAGTTATACTTAAATATACGTGTATAAGGCTGTTTTAGTTTGTAAAAGCTGGTAGAGAAAATGTAAATGTCGCTCCATGGCCCGGGGTGCTTTCTACCCAGATCCTCCCGCCGTGCCGGTCAATAATGTCCTTGGATATATAAAGCCCCAGGCCGAGCCCCGAGGTCTTTCGCTCCTGTTCTTTAACACGGTAAAACTGGCTAAAAATGTGCTGCTGGTTTTCAGGCAAAATACCGGGGCCCTGGTCCTTCACAGAGATGCGAATCTCATTCCCGGTCCTGATAGCAATCATGCTTACCTCCCTGGCGTCCGGCGCATACTTCACGGCATTACCCAGTAAATTGGTGAGCACCTGTTCCAGCCGCATCTTATCGCCCGAGACCAAAAGCTCTCCATCTGCCGCCATTTTCAAATTATAGTGGGGATGGGTCTGCTCAAACGTATCGGTTATTTCGTCCAAAAGATCCGAAAGATCAAAAGGTTCAAAATTCAACTGTAGTTTACCGGCCTGGATTTTAGATATATCAAACAGGTCATTGACTAACTCGTTGAGTTTGGCCAATTGTTTCAGTGCCTTTTCTGCAAAACTTTTGGCAATACCATCCGGAACCGTTCTTTCTAATATCTGCAAAAAACCGCTCATCGAAGTCAGTGGCGTCTTAAGCTCATGGGAGGCCAGGGCGATAAATTCATCTTTTTTATTGCTCAAATCCTTTACTTCCTCAAAGAGCCTGGAATTATCTATGGCAACGGCAGCCTGTGAGGCTACGGTAACAACCAGGTCTTCATGCTCTTCTTTAAAAACGCCAGCTTGTTTGTGGCCAAAAAAAAGCCCGCCGATAACTACGCCCGAATGAGTAATAACGGGAACCGCCAGGTAGCTCACAACCGGCAAATGGCCTTTGGGCATACCAAAATATGGCGAATTTTTTCCATAACGCGGATCTTTTGTAATGTCATCAACCCGGACAACGTCTTCGCCGCTAAAGGTCGGATGGAAAACAGCCGTGTTGCGGGGCATGGGAAAGTTTTCAAAAGCAGCCCGTGGTGCCCCGGAAATGGTATAAAGCCAATAGGATTCACCGCCTTGGTCTACCCGGTTATAGAAGAAAGCGCCGAAATCCGCGCCGGTAAGCCTGGTCGTAGCATCGGTTACTCTTTGCAAAATGTGTTGCAGATCAAGGTCCTCGTTAATGCTTTTACTGATCGAATTAAGGATTTCCATACGCTCCATGCTTTTAGCGACGGACCGCTCTGCTTCTTTCTGCGCTGTAATGTTCCGGGCTATTTTGGAAGCCCCGATGATTTCGCCGGCTTTGTTGAGGATGGGAGACACCGACAGTGATATGTGCAACTGTTGTCCCCCTTTGGTCCTGCGGATAGTCTGGAAATGATCTACCTTTTTTCCGGCACGAATGTTTCCGATAATTATATCTTCTTCATTCAGACGCTCCGGCGGTATTAGTAATGAAATATGTTGACCAATAGCTTCCTGCTCCGTATAGCCAAACATTTTTTCTGCGCCGATATTCCAGCTGGTGATGATGCCCTGTAGGCTTTTACCGACAATGGCATCGTCCGAACTGGCGACAATGGCAGCCAGCCTGGCCTGCTTTTCTTCGGCAGCATTTTCTTCGATGATACTGCGGGCAATCTGTGACGATCCTGTAACTTGTCCCTCCTGGTCCCGGATAGGCGAAATGGTTATAGACACGGGGATTTCAACGCCTTCCCTGGTTCTGCGAATCGTTTTAAAATGTCCGATCCGTCTCCCCTCCATAATATCACGCATGATGTCCATTTTTTCCTGCTGCCTGTCCTCAGGGATCAGCAGGTAAACAGATTCATCGATTATTTCCTCATGGCTATAGCCGAATAGCTGTTCAGCTGCCGGATTCCAATGGGTGATCCGCATATCAAGGTCATGGCAAAATATCGCGTCGTCAATGCCTTCAAATATAGATTGCAGGGTTGATAATTCTTGTGGATGCTGGAGTCTGGCCATTATTATTCGGTGCGGCCAGAAAACGGCAATGTCTGTTCAGTGGCTCTTTTGTTTGATTTAATCTAATAATAACCTTAAAAACACAGAAAGGTTTTAAGCCCTTAAAAGAGGCCAGGCCGATGAAAATCTGGCAGCGAATCTGTAAATTTTTCAGATGCCCGCTGCAAAAATTTCAGGTTTAATTCCATTTCCGGCTTTGGCATTTCACTTGTAGTATTGCTGTCGAACAATCGTTCTTTAAGTTTAATAGATAATGGTTTGATCCTTTAAAACAATTAAAAGAAAAAATTATGACATTGGTTAAATTTAATCCCGACAAAAGAAACAGTTCACTATTACCAGGTTTTAGTGATGTTTTCGATTCTATTTTTAATGACACTTTTTTCAATGACCGTATGGTAACGCGCGTACCTGCCGTCAATATCAGCGAAACGGAAAACAACTATCATGTGGAACTGGCTGCGCCGGGTCTGAAGAAAGAAGATTTCAAACTGAACCTGGAACGTAACGTGCTGAACATTGCTGTTGAGCAAACCGCCAGTCAGGAAGACAATCAGAAAAATTACAGCAAGCGCGAATATAGCTACAACGCTTTCGTGCGTTCCTTTACGCTGCCGGAAAGCGCGGATGACAGCCAGATCAACGCGAGCTATACCGATGGTATCCTCCGCATCGATATTGCCAAACGTGAAGAAGCGAAAAGTGTACGCAGGCAGATCGAGATAAAATAATCGATTCCATCATATATCCGGAAAGGCTGCCGTCATGGCGGCCTTTTTCAGGATGTACCAAGAAGTCAGTTTAATTATAGTAGGACTTTAAATTTAAAGTTATTCGGTTAACCGCCTTTGCTGACGCCCAAACAGGCGGCAGGATGGCTGCGTTTAACAGGACGGCATCTGATATGCGCCGGCGTTAAAAAATACAGGTACTCCCCTTGCAATGGCTCTTTCATTTATAACTGCTATGAAAACACAATTCTATATTTTATTAAGCCTGAAGACGCCGCGCGGCTTTGTCGACTATGGACAGTACTTCTTCGGTGACGACCGCGGTACCGCCTATGAGTTATTCGGGCAGTTAAAAGGTCACCAAAATTTAAAAGATTCTTGCCTTTTACATATTGACCTGATGGAAACCGTCGATGAACTACCGGTAAAGGTCAAAACCATCTGCTGTACGCTGGATGAATTGGCTTACAATTGTAAATTGATCGCAAGAGAGGTTTTTCGCTTAAAGAACCTGGAGGAAATGGAATGATGAATAAGTTATTTTTACTTAGAACACTGATCATCTCCATGATGATCTGCATGTTGATCTTTGACGTGCTGCGGATAATGAGCCATTCGGCTGATGCCTTTCCCGAGCATAAAAAGCTATTACTGACCGGGATTTTATTATGGATCGTTTCCGTAATTACTAACCAAGGCAGTAATGACGACGATTGGGCAGGAGAGATTTAGGAAAATCTGGCCGATTAAAAAATTGCAGAATGCGGCAAAGACCAATATTTGAATAAATCTGCGGCATCTCGAAGCAGCCGCCAACAGGTATTATGTCCATTTCCCTCTCAAAGCGTATAGTAGCTGAATGCTTCTACTTCTGTGAATGAGTCACATTTTCCAGTAATTCATTAATTTCGAAATCACTGCTCCGTCCCAAAAGGGTAACGGTTTCAGGAATAATTTCCGTAGTGTAACGTTTGATACCTTCTTTATCTTCAAAAGAGCGGGTACGACATTTACCTTCTACATAGATCAGCTTTCCTTTACGGAGCGATCTATGACCAGCTTCCGCCAGCGAACGCCACATCACGATATTGTGCCATTCTGTATGTTCCGTTTTAACACCGTTTTTGATGATAAACTCGGACGTAGCAAGCGGAAAACTTAAAACTGCAGCGTTATCCGGCAAATACCTGAATTCCGGGTCTTTTCCTAAATGGCCGACCAGGATAACTTTATTAACTCCTGACATAGCTTTTAAATTTAAGGTTATTTCAATTTCCCCAATGTGATAACACCAGTTACCGCATTGGGTTTTAAACAATCAGCCTTCTTGGTATTCGTTAAAGCTTAAATTAATCTCAGAGATCAGCTCGTCAGCCTCTATACTTCATTGAACACCTCTGTTCTAAATTAATGACACATATAGTTGATTTTAGTACAATTATTAAATTAAAAAGAAATAATTTTAAGTATAGATAGCTAAAATGTAAAATATTTTTATCCATATATCCACTACTGGAATAATATTGGAGGTGATTTATTCAGATTATTTTGCCGCTCCCGCCCGCTTTCTGCCGCCGCCAATTTTGCTCATTTATCAAAGAATGAATCTGTATGATGCAAGCAGTAATTTTTCATAAATCAGGCAGCATTGCCAATAAAGAGAGTTTATGCAAATAGCTGATCTGCCATTCCGGGCTAAAATTGAAAAAGTAATTTGAAGGAAAAAACATTTGACCGATATGGAAACGAAAACAAAAAAGCCACAAAAACAGGATCGCCAGCCGGGTATTGAAGCGGAGATGGATCCGAAACCGGAATATATTAAGGATAGTTACAAGGCTGCCGGCAAACTCCAGGGCAAGATAGCCCTGATCACAGGTGGTGACAGCGGCATCGGCCGGGCTGTCAGCGTTCATTTTGCCGAAGAAGGTGCGGATATAGCCATCGTTTACCTCGATGAAGATAATGACGCCGAAACAACCAAAAATTTGGTGGAAGCCGCGGGCAGAAATTGCCTGCTTATCAAAGGAGATGTGAAGGATGCTGCCTTTTGCAAAAACGCGGTCGAAAGGACCGTTAAGAAATATGGAAAGCTGAATATCCTCGTCAATAACGCAGGAATGCAATTTCCACAAAAAGATGTCAAGGCGATTGACCCCGAACAGCTGGATACCACTTTTCGGACCAATATATTTGCTTATTTCTACTTCGCTGAGGCAGCAGTGGTGCATATGCATGAAGGTGATAGCATTATCAATACCACCTCGGTAACCGCTTATCGTTCCTCTCCTTCGCTCATCGATTACTCCTCGACTAAAGGAGCTATTACAACCTTTACGCGCTCACTCGCAACAAATCTTGTTGAAAAAAAGATCCGTGTAAATGCTGTTGCTCCCGGGCCGGTATGGACACCCCTGATCGTATCCACCTTCGATGAGGAAAAGATCAAAAGTTTTGGAAGTGAAACAGCCATGAAACGGGCTGGACAGCCTTCGGAGCTTGGACCTGCCTATGTTTTTCTGGCTTCGGATGATGCTTCTTTTATAACGGGCCAGGTCATCCACGTAAACGGTGGTGAAGTAGTCAACGGATAAGGTTATATAATCAAAGGAATCGTTTATACTATGAATAACAATTAAATCAAAAAAATGGCAAAGTATTCAGAAAAGGCACAGGACAAGGTCCACAAAGCCTTACATGAGGAAAAAGAAGGAACACTAAAAAGCGGCAAAAGCGGCAAAAAAGTAACGTCCAGAAAACAAGCGGTGGCAATCGGATTGTCAGAAGCCCGCAAGGAAGGCGCTAAAGTTCCCAAAAAGAAATCGTAACAAAATACATCCTACACTACCATGAACGAAGAACATAAAATCACCCGGCGGCAAGCGGTCGCCGGGTTAGGTGCCACTTTAGCTGTTGCGGCAGTAACACCGGTCTTCGCAGCCGGCGGTAAAACAAAAACTATAATGGAAGCAAAAGCATTGGAAGATCCGATCACCAAATACCCAAAACCGCCCTTTGAGGGTCAATCACAACCCTGGCCGGGCTTAGCCAGTAAAATGAACCCCAAACCGGATCATGGCGAAAAAAGTTATAAAGGCTCGGGACGTTTAACTGGTCGTAAAGCATTAATAACCGGGGGCGATTCGGGGATGGGACGAGCTGCCGCCATAGCCTATGCCCGTGAAGGCGCTGATGTAGCGATCAATTATTTCCCCACGGAGGAAGAAGATGCCAAAGAGGTGATCGCATTGATCAAAGCTGAAGGCCGGAAAGCCATCGCAATTCCTGGCGATCTGCGCGATGAAGCTTTTTGTAAAAAACTCGTAGACGAAGCAGTTAAGGGTTTGGGCGGATTGGATATTGTAGTAAATAATGCAGGCAGGCAGCAAAGCAACCAGTCTATTTTGGACATTTCTACAGAACAGTTTGACTGGACGATGAAAACCAATATCTATGCTCCTTTCTGGATCATTAAAGCGGCTTTGCCGCATTTACAGCCAGGCTCGGTTATCATCGGTACCACTTCTGAACAGGCTTACGATCCTTCACCCGATCTGTGTGATTACGCGCAAACAAAGGCTGCGACAATGAATTATGTAAAGTCGCTGGCAAAACAATTAGGGCCGAAAGGTATCCGTGTAAATGGTGTCGCACCCGGACCGATCTGGACACCGTTACAGGTTAGTGGTGGCGCCAGCCAGGAAAAGCTGAAGCAGTTCGGCGGACAAACACCATTGGGCAGACCCGGACAACCCGCAGAACTGGCCTCTATCTATGTACAATTGGCTGCCTCAGATGCCAGTTACGCAACCGGACAGATCTATGGTTCATCCGGCGGCTCAGGACAGCCTTAATACATAGCGGCTCGCCTGGCCATGATCCAGGCATCGAATCCAATTTAAAGAAATTGCTAAATCATTTATCAAAACAAATATCATGGAAACACAAACCGGACAGACTACCGATTCAAAACTCAGGGAGTTTTTTATCGATCAATTAGAAGACCTGCTTTGGGCAGAAAAAAAACTGGTTAAAACCTTGCCGAAATTGCAGGAAGCCGCTACATCCGCCGAACTGAAGGATGCCTTCGGCAATCACCTCACACAAACTCAAAACCATGTTACCCGGTTGGAACAGGTCTTTGGTCTGATTGGCGAAGACGTGGACACCACCAAATGCGCGGCGATGGCCGGTATTGTTGACGAAGGCGAAGATATTATAGATGAAACCGAAGAAGGCACCGCGCAGCGGGATGTAGGTTTGATCTTCGCCGGACAAAAGGCAGAACATTATGAGATCGCCACATACGGCGGCATGGTCACACTGGCTAAAACTTTAGGATATAATGATGCGGCCGACCTCCTGAGCCAGACCCTGGAGGAAGAAAAGGAAGCAGACAACCTGCTGACCCAGATCGCTGAAAATAATATCAATTACCAGGCAAGCACCGAACCCAAAGAAGACAAGGGATTTTTTTCCTGATCTTTTTACAGCGCCTGTCATCAGGCAGGCGCTGCTGAATGCAAATGGAAAACAAGATTGAAATGAAAGCGTATTTAGGAAACATTTAAAAATTAGCTTATGCCATGGTATAACGGAAACTACCCGCCATCTTATAAGAACCAACCTAAGAAAATCAGGGAAAAGGCAACGGAGATCGCCAATGAAGTGTTGCGAACAACCGGCAATGAAGGAGAAGCAATAGCGACTGGTTTAAAGCAGGCGCGCGCTCATTTTGCAAAAGAAAAAAAGAAGAACAGTGATAGCTGAATTACATCAGGCTGTTATTTTTTCTAACTAATTATTAAAACAAACTTCATGAAGGCATTACTTATTAACTGTACGCTCAAACGCCAACCGGATTTTTCCAACACTGGCGCATTGGCTGACAAGGCGGCAAGCCAGCTTCGTGAGCAGGGGTTTGAAACGGAGATCATCCGTCTTAATGATTACCGGGTGCTTACCGGTAATTCTTCTGATGAAGGAGAGGGTGACCAATGGCCGCTTATCCTAGAAAAGATCAAATCCTGCCAAATTTTTATTATCGCCACGCCCATCTGGATGGGACACCTGGCCTCGACCGCTCAAAAAGTGATTGAACGGTTAGATGCTATTTTCCGGGACGAAGAACTGAGCAATCAAGAAAACGGACAATATATGCCCTATAATAAAGTAGGCGGTTGCCTGGTCACCGGCAACGAAGACGGTGCCCATAGCTGCGCCGCGCAAGTACTCTGGGCTTTGCAGGAAGTAGGCTTTACAATTCCACCAAATGTTAATGCCTATTGGGTTGGTATGGCCGGAGGAGAAAAAGATTATGTGGAAGCTGGCGGCGAACGTTATTTATATACCAATAAAACCCTGCGTTATATGACCGCAAACCTGGCCTGGTTTGCCAAACTATTAGCCGCTAACCCTATCGGTACCAATCTACTGGAAGAGGATAAAAAAGCGGAAGCAGAAAGCGACAAGCAAGAAGGTTAGTATCAACCGATACTAAAATCATTTACTGACTGATAAACTATACTTCTATGACTACGAAAACAAAAAAAACAGTAAACAAATGGTCTGCAGATGTAACAGAGCACAGCGATGCCATGGACCTGGAGAAAGATATTTTTAAATCCGGAGATCCGGATAAGATCGCGGCATCAGTAAAACATTCGGCGGAGACAAGCAAACGGCGAAAATCTTCGCCTTATCAAAGCGCGATGTCCATGCTGACCTTTTATGAGAACCGGGCCGGGAAGAACTTAAACGCAGACGAAAAAGACACGCTGGAAAAAGCAAAGGATAAGTTGAGAGAGTTATTCGGTAGGGACGATAAGTGAAAAGGGGTAGTCGGTTCTGTATCCGGAATTTATGATTGTCAGGAAAAGACCTGATGCTTGCGCTAAATGTCTGTATATCCAAACCATTTTCAGCGCCAGATCGTTAAGTATAAATGGCAGAAAGCAAAATCAGCGTTTGCAGTAAACTCATTGCTCAACGAGGGCTCACTATCGCTTTTGCAGAAAGCGCGACAGCGGGCTGGCTCTGCTCTGAATTTGCGCTGACCGAAGAATCAGGAAAAGTGCTTAAAGGGGGCATTGCCTGTTATGACGCGAGTTTGAAAGTCAGTTTATTAGGCGTACCACAGCAACTCATCGATAAATACACGCCGGAATCGATGGAAGTGACCCGGGAGATGGCTTACCGCTTAACAACAATAATCGATTCGGATATTCAGGTAACCGTTACTGGCCTGACCACTCCAGGCGGCAGCGAAACACCGGAGAAACCAGTCGGCACTATGTTCGTTTTTGCGTTGATCCGTGACCACGAAGCCAGCTTCCGTAAAGTGTTTTCCGGCTCCTGCGAGGAGGTGATCCACCAGACCGTTGAGGCGACCGCTGAACTTTTGATCGCGGAGTTAAGCAAAACTTAAACAAAAAAAGGGATACCTTCCGGTATCCCCTGAAAGATCACAATTTACTTCTTTTATTCTACTTCAGCGGCAGCGGCTTCATTCACATAATTCTCGGCTACTTGGGTCAACAGGGAATCGGCATTTTTTTCTTCAGCTAAAGTTTCATCAAACAGGCCTTGCGCTTCACTGAAGCCTAATGTTCCGGCTAAAGTGCGCAATGTACCATAGGATGCGATCTCGTAATGTTCTACCTTCTGAGCAGCAGAAATAATGGCTACGTCTCTTACTTCCGTCCCTTTGTCGGTATCGGACAGCAATTCGGAAGCTTCGTTTAGCAGGCCTTCCATGGCCAGGCATTTCTTAGCCACTGCTTTTTCACCGATCAAAGCAAAAACGCTTTCCAGACGGGTCACATGGTTCTTGGTTTCTTCCAGGTGGGTAGTAATGGTTTGTTTCAGGTCCTCCGAGGTCGCTCCTTTGATCAGTTTCGGCAAAGCGGAGGCTAAATGTTTTTCCGCCCAGTAGATGTCCTTGATCTCATCAATAAATAATTCTTTCAGCGCACTTTCAGCTTCTGGTGTGCGGCTGGCTGCTGCTGCAGACTTTTTGTTGCTTTTTGTAGGCATGATTGTAGATTTTATTTTGGTTAAAATTATAGTGAACAACGCTATTGTTAAAAAAACAAGAAGCGTTCCAAACTCCCTGAAAAATCAAACAATTTTCATTTTTTCCGGATGGCGCTGATCTCGCCGTTTCTTTCCATATAAACTTTTTCAATCCCCTCCATTTCTTCGGTTAGCGCTGACTTCCGGACACCCTGCATGATATCTTCTTCACAAACCAATCCTTTTTCCATATGGCTTTTAATGAACTTTCCCTGATCAAATAGCAGGATTTTATCGCCCTCCACAAAGCGGCCGAATGCCTTATGATGAACGATCAGCCAGCCAAAGACCCGGTGCAGGAAAACAATCACAAAACAGCAGACAATTACCGGTACAAAAGCCGATGCACCCACCACCGCCCGGCTCATGATGGCTCCCAGTGAAATGGTAATAATATTGTCGAGCGGCGTCCGCACGCCAAACGAGCGCCGGCCCGAGACGCGGATGAGCAGGAATGCAATTATAAAAATGACTACGCCCCGGCTGCTCATCTGCAGGGCATTGAGGTCTTTGCCTTCACCAAAAATTCTTAGCAGAAGTTCCATAACAATTGATTTTAGTTCTTATTTAGTTTCTTTTGCCGCATATAACTGCGGGCTTCTTTGACGCCGTTCCCGGCTTACGAGGCAGGCGGTAATTTACAGTGATGCCAGCATGGCCGGTATGAGCAGCTGCTTTATTTCTTCAGTCAGTTAATAATTTGGCGGCCTGCGGGGCGTTTAGCCTCGCGGTCACTTTAAATTTCTTGCCCGCCTGTTCGTTATAATTTTTGAAAAAGGCTTCGAGCTGATCAATGAGAATCTGTGGCAGCTCCTCCAGTGTATGGATGTTCGAGTATAACTGGGAAACATCCGGGATACCGATAAAACGGTCATTCCGTACCTTGTGCCCGTTCCGTTCGGTTTGCTCCGCCTTTAGTCCGCCAATGATCCGGCAATCTACCAGGCAGCCGGGGAAAGTGGAACCTTCAGAGATCACGATGATATCCAGCGGGTCGCCGTCCTCGCCTTTGGTTCCCGGGATCATCCCGAAATCAAAGGGAAAGACCAGTCCGGCAGGCAGGATCTTATTCAGTTTAAAACGTTTTTCCGCCGGATCATAGTCGAACTTCTGGTTCGATCCCTTCGGACATTCGATCATCGCGGTTATTGTAGTCGGCTTATTCATGGCTCAGGTCTTTTTAATCGGCTTCCGTGTCTGCGATTTTCTTTTCTGGTTTTCTGCAGCAGCATCTATTGAATGCGTGCGGGTCAGATCATTTTCCTTTTCTGCCAGATCGGACAAGCGGATATAAAATTTATAAAGATGGTCCAGTTCTTCCTCGGTCAGGTCCTCGATATTCACCATGCGGTTACTGGTGCCCTCATGCGAGGCCAGCAATTCATTCAGCTTCAGGTGGACGGCCTTGGAATCTTTATTTTGCGATTTCTGGATCAGAAAGACCATCAGGAAAGTTATGATCGTTGTGCCCGTATTAATGACCAGCTGCCATGTTTCCGAATAATGAAATAACGGTCCGGTAACTGCCCAGATGAGCACGGTTGATGTAGCGATGATAAATGCCGCGGAACTTCCGGTGGCGGCTGTCGCCCAGTTGCTGAAACGTTCGAACAAATTCGTCTTTTTTTTCATAAGGCTTTCCATTTGATATGAATTTCACTGTCACCGGGGATGGTAAACTCCAGGTGACCTTCTTTTGTTTTTTTGCCTTTAGCTGGCTCTTTATCGTCGTTCAACATCACCGTAAATTCCGGCATTTTACCTTTATCCGTTTTAACCAGCATCAGGCGGCAATTAAGCCGTGCATCTCCCGCCAGCCTGAATCTGGCCGGACGGTGCTTTTTTGGCGAGAAGCCATAAGTGGGGTAATCAGTATAGATCATAAAGGGCTCATCTTCCACCTGCATATAATGGCGTGGGAGGATACCGAAAGCATTTCCCGCGCCGTACACTTCCTGCCCCACTTCGCCGGATTTCTCCCAGCCGTCATGCATATCCTCCAGCGCGATCCACAGGTTCGGGTCGACTTCACCAGTCTTGACCTCGTCTGACAACATCGCCTTCGGCAGCATCGTTGGATAGTAGTAAACTGCGCGTTCCACCAGGAACCGTATATATTCGGCCATCAGCAAACGCAGAGAAGGCAGAATATCGAGGCCTTCGGCATGCCGCAGGTAATCATGAAAGGCACAGAAGACTTCCTGCTCCTCGTAAACCGCCGTGTAGGGCGCATCGTTCAGCGGGAACAGGGCAAAAAAAGATGGAAAATTTCGCCCGTAGCCATAATTGCAATCCCAGAGTTTTACGTTCCTGAACACATTAGCCAGGCATAAATAACTGAGCTCTTTATATACTTCTTTTTGGGTGATCTTATACAGCCGTAATAAGGCACCTGCCGAGAAGGAGGTATTATTCGCCTGGTAGAATAAGTCAAAACCTAAACCTTGCAGTTTTAAAGCGCCTCTTTCAGCTTCGGCCAAATAACGTTTGTTGCCTGTCAGTTCCCAGGCCTGCAGCATCACATGTGCATACAAACCCGGCACATCCTTTTCACCGCCTTTTCCAGGTTGTGTTTCCGCTTTGATCACCTCGAGCGTGTCCATTTTATAAAACACCGGCCACCTGTAATTGAAATGACGGGCCACCTTTATTGCGAATTCCAGAGAATCCAGGAACAGCTTTTCGGCAACTTTATCCCCTTTGAGCGCCAAGCGTGACAAGTTCAGCAGCGGGTGATGCAGATACCAGGAATCCATAACCATTGGCTTTTTGTGTTCTTCTTCGCCTTCCATCTTATCGGCCACTTTAGGGTGCCAGCGCATGATCGTGCCAAATTCCTCATTATAAAAAGCGGGCAAGCCTTCCTTGATCTTTTTCATCACTTCCAGCTGGCCATCGCTCCATTCTACATAATCCAGCAAAGGCAGGAGTACTGCCAGTTGTACCATGATCTCGGGTGGTGTTGCATAATCACAGACATAAGCGTTCAGGTAATGATTCCCGTTCACCTGTGACCAGCAACCCGGGCTTTCAGTCAGGTCAGTTAAACCTTTTTGCAAAGTTTCCGGCCAGTTTTTATAAGTAGTAGCGGGTTTTGGCAATTCCAGATAAACTGCCGCTAATAGATCAAGATACTGGCGTACCATGGCTCCCTCATCTGCAGGTACTTTCTCAGAAAAGACAATAAACGCGTCACTCAGGGCATACGTTTTCCCGGCTTCCAATGGTTTATTTTTCAAAGTAGGTGGCAGGGCAAATCCAATTTCCGGCCATTCGCCACCCACCGTATCCCCGGCCGAGGTCTCGGTCTGCTGGTTATAGTCCGCCAGTGCGGTCAGATTCTGCAGGTAAAGCACAGAACCCGCCTTCGGCCGGGTCAGGCTAAAATAGAGCTGTCCGGAACGTGTGCCTACCTGGCTGACTTTGATCTCGCCTTCAGCCGGCTTATCGCTGCTTGCCGCGCCGAGCGGCACGATATCCCGCGGCCAGAATGGGAACAAGATCGGCGCTGCCGCTTTCAGCGTTGTCGTCAGGCGCAGCACGGGGATTTCTCCAACCGGTAACCGGACAACAGCCTCGTATTCGCCCATCAGCGAGGCGATCCGAAAAGTAATATTTTGATCTTTCTCCATGACTTTCCTAAGTTCCAGATGGTCGTTGGGTGAATAAGCAAGCCGGAAAGCGATCCGGCTGCCTTTCGGCCAGGCTACAACCATCCAGCAGGAGTCATCAATCAGATAAACTTTAAAGGCATAACCTACTGCCTGCTGTTCATAAACAGCGGTCAGGCCGGGACTGTTCAATTTTGAATTAACAGCCAATAGCCAGGCTGAGGTTGCATTCATGGTAAAAAAATAATCGTTAACAATTGGTTTAACTACTCTGTGAACGCTTGCGGAAAGCGCTTAAAAGGTAGTACAACAACTATTTTCAGTTAAATATTGTTTTTATATTTCTTTAAAAATTATTTAATTAATTAAAAACATAATGTCAACTCCTGTAGTTTTATCAATATCCATTTACCTAAAACAAATAATATTATGTTTCACCACGTAAAAGACCTACAATTCAATGCCCGGGTATCTCGTCCCGATCCGCGTTTTGCCAACCTGTTATTAGAGCAATTCGGCGGCGAAAACGGTGAGCTGGCCGCTGCCATGCAATATTTCACCCAGGCCTTCGGCGCGAAAGTTCCGCACCCGGATAAATACGATATGCTGATGGACATCGCCACCGAAGAATTCAGTCACCTGGAGATCGTGGGCGCTACCATCCAGATGCTGCTGAAGGGTGTGAACGGCGAACTCAAAAACGCTGCCGATAGTTCCGAAATCATGCAGGTATTAAACGGCAAGGCCGCTAAAGAGGATATTATCCACGAAGCGGTATTTGCTAATCCGCAGTTTGGCATCATCACCGGAGGCGGCGTCACCCCGCGCAACAGCCAGGGCATTCCCTGGTGTGCTTCCTACATCCACTCCAACGGCGACCTGACCGTAGACCTGCGCAGCAACCTGGCTTCTGAATCACGGGCCAAGCTCGTTTACGAGCATTTGATGAAATTTACAGAGGATCCGTACATCCACGAAACCTTATCCTTCCTGATGACCCGGGAGGTTACACACTATAAAATGTTTGAGGCAGCTTTGAACAGCATTCAGCCTAATTTTCCGCCGGGAGTATTGGCTGCAGATCCCCGCTACCTGCAAAACGTTTACAACCTTTCCGACGGTACCATTCGCGGGCCGTGGAATGAGGGTGAGATCAAAGGCATGGGCAAAGAATTTAATTACGTTGAAGACCCCATTGCGCAGGTACAGGAAACAGAAGGCCAAACGAAATTGCCGGATGATTTCAGCGCGGAGGTAAAAGAAAGCGAAAAACTCAATAAAGACATGAGCAAGATCAAAAGCGCTGAAGTAAAAAATGCAGAACCAAAAGGTGTCGCTCAATGGAGTGCCTATGGCGCTGAAAAGGTAGAAGCATAATGGATGAGCACCTATTTTTGAAAGGACAGCGTGTGATCACCCCTTCAGGTGAAGGCGAGGTCGTTGACGCTATTGGCGATAAGATCGTCGTCAAGCTGGATACCGGATCAACAGAAACTTATCCCTCGGACGACATACAGGATAATAGCAGCGCAGGCTGAACATAAAAACATAACCATGAAAAAAATCATTGTGCCGGTGGCCATACTCATGATGGCTGCCTTATTTACAAGCTGTACCGCCATTGCAGGTATTTTCAAAGCCGGCGCGGTGGTGGGCATTATAGCAGTCGTGATCGTGATCGCAATTATCATATGGATCATCTCGCTGTTCAGGGGGAAAAGCAACTAAGTAAAAAAATGAAAGAGCACTTACAACGTTTTAAAACTGCGCTGGACCGTGATTATGATACCGCGCTGGCGGAAATCAAAGACGGCCGCAAGCAAGGCCACTGGATGTGGTATATCTTCCCGCAGATCGCAGGTTTGGGCATGACCGAAATGTCACGTTTTTACGCCATAAAAGATATCAAGGAGGCGGGAGACCTGCTGATGGACCCGGAACTCGGGCTGCGGCTGACGACTATCTGTAAAGCGCTGCTGGAATTGGAAACAAATGACCCGCATGCTGTTTTCGGTAGCCCCGACGACCTCAAGCTGAAGTCGTCAATGACCCTATTTGATGCTGTGCCGGCGACCTTCCCGGTTTTTAGCCGTGTACTGGACAAGTTCTATCATGGCGAACGCGATGAAAGGACGCTGGAAATACTTGGTATAAAATAGCTTAACGATAAAAGAGATACAAATCAAACACACACACCATGAAAAAGCTCATGTACATCAGCCTGATCGCAGGTGTCGCCTGTATGGTACAGGCCTGCAGCGGCAACAAGGACAGCAAAGCCAGCGCAGACAGCGCGAATACAGCAAAAGCTGATACGGCCAAAAAGGATTCATCCGCATCAGCAGTCGACAAGGACGATGCGAAATTTGCCGTGGAGGCGGCTAATGGCGGTATGGCAGAAGTCGAGCTCGGTACGCTCGCCCAGCAAAAAGCTGCCAACCAAAAAGTTAAAGATTTCGGTGGCATGATGGTCAGCGACCATAGCAAAGCCAACGAGGAAATGAAGGCCCTTGCAAAATCCAAAGGGATCACCTTGCCAATAACGATAGATAGTGACGAACAAAAGGTGAAAGATAATCTTTCTTCAAAATCAGGCGCGGACTTTGATAAAGCCTATGTTGATAATATGATCGAAGATCACAAAAACGACATCAAAGAATTTGAGGATGCCACTAAAAACCTGAAGGACCCGGATTTGAAAGCATTTGCGGTGAAGACATTACCAACCTTAAAAATGCACCTCGACGCGATCCAAAAGATCCATGACGGCATGAAATAAACCATAGCGGGCTGCCTTTGCCAGGGCGGCCTTTTTTATTTTCCTGCCGTAGTCCGATGGTTTGCAGCGTTGCTGAAGAACTTTCGATATGCTAATAAGAAACCAATTGTTCCAGTATTGCACTGATGGAAAAATGCGCGCCGCACACGAACTCATCTGCCGCGCCATAGTACATCATCAAGCGGTCACCATCAATCAGGTGCCCGTTAGTAAAAACTACATGCCCAAAAAAGCCGCTTAATTCATATGGTTCCGTAGGCACCATAATGGGTTCAACGGTACGTGAAATGATCTTCGAAGGATTATCCAAATCCATCAGGAAAGCGCCCAGGCAATACTGGTGCTCCGTATTTGCACCGTGATAAATCGCCAGCCAACCCCGCCCGGTACGGATCGGTGCCGCCCCGGCACCGACGCGTGCACTGTCCCAAAGGCCGGGCCTGGTCTTGATCAGGCATTGGTGGTTCCCCCATTGTCTGCCGTCGGAAGATTCGGCCAGCCAGATATAATTGCCGCCGATCTCTTTGCTGCTCGGCCGGTGCAGGCAATAATACTTACCGTTGATGGTTTCTTCAAAGATGGCGCAGTCTTTATTATGCGGCGGCAAGATCATGCCAGCATTTTCAAAGTGTTGCCAATCTTTGGTTGTTTGTAAACCTACGCCAACACCACTATCAGAGACTGCGGTATAGGTCAGATAATAAGTGTCACCTATCTGGCTCACCCGGCAATCTTCGATGCCGAATCGTTCCAGGTAGCCCTGTCCAAATATGGGAGCATAGTCTCCCGGCTCGGTGAAATGCACACCATCATCACTGGATAACATGCGTAAATGTGAGATTGTGGTCAGGTAATCCAGGCCTTTATAGCTGATTACACGAGCATCGATGGCGATCAGGTCGGGATCGTTTAATGGTACTTCGATGATCTCGGTATTCCCAGTCGCGTTCAGGGCGGGGAAAAATAGTACGCCTTCCTTTTGTACAGCACCTTCTGCTACCCTGACCAGAAGCCATATTTTCCCCCCGTAACGGAATACGCCCGGATTCAGCAGACTAATGATTTGTAAACCACTGGCGCTGGGCGCAAGGTCTTTAGGTAATAACAAAGGATTTTCCGGGAAACGTTGGGCCAGATCCGTCCTGCTTTTTTCCGACTCATTGATGATCCGTAACATGATTTGTTCTTTTTAAGATTTGATAACCGATCCCGGCGAAGACTGCAAAGACAAGGTGAGCCGGAACGAGTTGCAGGTAATATTTATTAAAACTTAACGAAGGCGGCAGCGGGTGCATTTTAAATGTGGCTTTCCAGACTACGACCGCCAGCAAGCCACTTAAGCCACCCAGCCAAAGGTTCGTTTTCAGATCAGGTTTTAATTTTCCGCGCCGCCAAAGCTCCACATAGACTAGTGCAAAAAGCAGGCCTACCCCATAATGACCGAGCCAGCCTAAAGCCTGACTCTGCTGCTTGTCCAGTTTCGGAATGAGACGGCCAGCCAGTTGTCCGAGGCGCTCCGGTTCGCTGAAGTTTTCGCCATCGGCCAGCGAAATGAGGTAGCTGAACAGGGTCATGAAAGTTGTACCGGTAATTCCGCCGGCTAATATTTCCTTAGTTTTCATCGCTGCTGATCTTGGGTAGGTTTTTGGTTGCCGGTCCTGTCAATACATTTCCGTCAATATCATAACGTGCACCGTGGCAAGGGCAGTCCCAGCTTTTTTCTTCACCGTTCCAGTTCACGATACAGCCCGCGTGCGTACAAACCGGACTGAGCGCGTGGACGGCTCCTTTTTCATCCCGGTATGCCGCTATCTTCTCACCGTCTACCTCCAGCACCTTGCCGGTTCCTCGCTGAAGCCGTTTTAATGAATCCGTTTCGTGGATATGAAACCTGTCTGCTATAAAGTGGTAAGCTACATCCGCATTTTCTTTAACAATTTCGCTGAAGCTATCCACTGGTTTGATCCGTGAAGGACTGAACAAGTCCTGATATCTATTGGGCCGTCTCCTGACCAGGTCGCTGAGTATTTTGCCGGCGATACTGCCCAGCATCATCCCGTTACCGTTATAGCCGGTTGCGCAGTAAATACCATCCGCCGTCAGCGGCATCTGTCCGATATAAGGAAGGCCGTCCACAGGTACATAATATTGTGATGACCAGCGGTATTTAACCGACGACACATTATAATATTTCCGGATGTATTTTTCCAGATCGGCAAAGGCTTTTTCCGGGTCGGCATGACCCGTTTTATGATCATTACCACCGGCGATCAAGAGTTTTTCCCCGTCAATTACCTGTGTCCGGAAATAATGATAAGGTTCCTGCATATCGTAAACCAGGGCATCCGGATAAGTATCCGTTTTTAATTTCAGGCCCAGTACATAACTGCGGTAAGGGGCGCACTCAAAATTGAACAAATTGATATTGGGCGGCATATGCGTAGCGTAAATCACCGTTTTAGCCCTGATAACACCTGTTGGCGAATGCGCGGTATGTACGCCATTATCAGTTTCGATACCAGTTACCAACGTATTTTCCAAAACTATACCACCTGCTTCCAGGTAAGCTTTTTGTAAACTCCGCAAATATTTTAACGGGTGAAACTGTGCCTGCCTATCGAAAACCAGGGCCTTTAAATATTCTACCGGTGTCGGCACTTCTTCCGTATAGTTTACAGGCACACCTACTTTTAAGGCGCCATTGTAGATCTCGTCGAGTTGTTTGGCCTCGTCCCCGGTTTCTGCATACAGGTAGCCAGGATTGATTTCGTAATCGCAATCAATCTGGTAAGTATCAATGTTGGATTTAATGGTCGTGAAACCTTCGTTGATCGCATCCGCGAAAAGTTGAGCTCCTTCTTCACCGAAAGCGTTCGCTGCTTCCGCATAAGTAGTATCCGCGAAGGTATTGATGTGGGCGCTGGTCCCGCCGGTAGTTCCAAATCCCGGGTTATGCGCTTCGGCGATCACTACTTTTTTTCCTGCTTTCTGAAGAAACAGTGCCGTTGTGATACCGGTAATGCCAGCACCTACGATCAGCGCATCATAAACGGCGGTGGTATCAAATAAAGCTTTCGAAATTATAGTCGCTGCGCCATACTGCCAGGGAGCCCGCTGTGCTCCGTCGCGCGCCAATACGGTATTCGTTGTCTTTCCCATAATTCTATTACAAAAATCAACATCACTCTGTTTGGCAATAGTTTACCTATTTATCAAACAAATCCGCTCATACACCCGATCTTTTATAACCCGGCAACAATGGATTCAGGCCTTACTCGTCCAGGCTAATAGCTAATTGTTAAAAAATGTTAAAGCTGTTTGAAAATTTGAGGCGACTTTTTTTCTTTGGACCGTCTATTTTTAAATATTGAACCAATTATCGAAAAAAGCATTTTTTGAAAGCTATCATTAACCGTTTTAGTTGTTAGATCATGTTATCCCAAATCACTATCACCCGTTTCAGCGCAACGCGCAGCTTTGCATTTCTCTTATTATTTCTGACATCCGCCTTCGCATCACAAGCGCAACAGCAGCCGGTCATCTGGCCGGCCGGCAAATCAGGCTTTATCGCCAAACTGATCAATATCGAGGCTGCGACCAGCGAAACCTTCCGTTATAGTACAACGCTGCATAACGGTTCGGCGAGTGCTCGCATCTACGAATTTAAAACTGACCTTCCGTTTGGCTGGACAATTGCCTACAAGGTGGACGGCAGCCAGGTTACTTCCATCAACATGGACGCAGGCAAAACACAGGACATCGCCATCGAGATCAATGCCACGGCTACCGCCTCCCCGAAAAAATACAAGGTTCCGATCAAAGCCGTATCCGGTTCGGACACCCTATCGCTGAACCTGGAAGCCGTAGTTAAAGGCTCGTACAGCCTGGCACTAAGCACACCTACCGGAAGATTAAGCGACGAAGTAACCTCGGGCAGCCAAAAAGAGTTGCAGCTGACCGTTAAAAACACTGGCACGCTGCCGTTGAACGACCTCCAGGTTACCGCACAGTTGCCTACCGGCTGGGAATCTACTTTTGAACCGGCCAGTATCAAACAACTGGAAGCCGGGAAAACCATCGATGTTAAAGCGACTGTAAAAGTGCCGGACAAAACCATAGCCGGTGATTATGCTGCCAACTTTACGGCCACGAACAGCAATACCAACTCACAGGTCGCTTTCCGTCTGGCGGTCAAAACATCCCTGCTTTCCGGCTGGATCGGCGTTTTGGTCATCCTGCTGGCCGTCGGCATCGTTTATTACCTCATTCGTAAATATGGCAGAAGATAAAATAGCCAATCCATTTTTTACCAATGAAAGATCCTATTATACAATTAAAGGGTTTAACCAAACAGTATGGCGCTGTTAAAGCGGTAGATGGTTTAAACCTTGATATAGACAAGGGCGAGATCTTCGGATTACTGGGGCCTAACGGAGCCGGCAAAACCACGACCATATTAATGATGCTCGGGCTTACCGACCCGACGAGCGGTACCGCTTTTGTTTGCGGGCATAACGCTACCAGCAGTCCGATACAGGTGAAGCGAAAAGTGGGTTATATGCCTGATAGTGTTGGTTTTTATGATAACATGACCGCGCTGGAAAATCTGGCGTATATCGGCAGACTGAACGGCATACCGGAAAATGAACTAAAAAAGCGTTCGGCCGAAGTGCTGGAGATTGTGGGCCTTGCTGCAGATCAACATAAAAAGACTTCGGCTTTTTCCCGTGGCATGAAACAGCGGCTTGGTCTGGCTGATGTGCTGATCAAGAACCCTGAGGTCATTATCCTGGATGAGCCGACACTTGGCATCGACCCCACCGGGGTTAGAGATTTCCTGGCGCTCATTAAGCAGTTGAGCCGGCAGCAGGGACTTACCGTTTTACTTTCATCGCACCATTTACACCATGTGCAGCAGGTGTGCGACCGGGTTGGGATTTTTGTGAATGGCAAATTACTTGCCCAGGGAGATATTGGTGCACTGTCCGCCCAACTATTCGGCACCGACAGCCATGTCACCTCTATCAGGGTAGCACAACCCGTTTCACAGCCCTGGCAGCTGGAACCGGAACTCCAGGCATGGGAAGCCATTACCCGGATTAGCATCCACGAAAATGACCTGGAATTTACCAGCAGGTGTGACATAACGGCCGCACTGGTTCGTTTCCTGGTTGAAAAAGGCTATGACGTGATCGGTGTCAATCAAAAAAATTATGGACTCGATGATATTTACCAGAAATATTTTGAATCAAATAGTACTAAAAATACAAGCTATGAAAAGTCAATCTCCTGATCCAGGGCCTTTTGGTGTTATGGTTCATAAGGAAATAGCGGATCATATACGCAGCTGGCGCTTCAGCATACTTATTGCGCTTATTGTTCTTACTTTTATCGCCGCGATGTACGTATCGCTGGCTAATATTAAATCAGCAATAGGAAATACCAAAGATCCGGATCATCTTTTTTTATACCTGAAGTTGTTAACCACAACTGATAATTCCATCCCGCCATTTCATGTGTTCCTGAGTTTTCTGGCACCGTTGCTGGGTATCAGTTTAGGGTTCGATGCGGTCAATTCCGAGCAAAACAGTGGTACCTTAACCCGTCTGATGGCGCAGCCCATCTACCGGGATAATTTGCTGCTGGCCAAATTTGTGAGCGCCCTGGTGATCGTCAGCGGTTTGTTTTTTGCATTGGCTTTGCTGATGATAGGCGGCGGATTAGTACTGACCGGTGTGCGTATGGAGCCGCAGGAACTGCTTCGCATACTGGGGTTTATTGTGATCACTATTGCTTATGTAGCTTTTTGGTTGAGTTTATCTATCATGCTTTCCATCATGTTTAAGCAAGCGGCAACTTCCGCGCTTACGGCTATCGGGATCTGGTTGTTCTTTACGATATTTTACCAGATTGTCATTAACCTTATTGTCAAGTCCTTTTTACCTGATCCGGCTTACCTTAGCCAGGCCGAGATCATTAGTTATAATGATCTTATTTTGAATCTGCAACGCATCGCCCCGAATCAGCTTTACTCCGATGCAGTCACCACTTTGCTGATGCCGTCGGTTCGCAGCCTTGGTCCGGTAACCATGGAGCAAATGGCGGGCGCTATACCGGCTCCGCTGCCGTTTAAGGAAAGTGTCATGATCGTATGGCCTCAGGTAAGCGGTTTAATGGCATCAACAGTAGGATGTTTTGCATTTGCTTATTACTTTTTCATGCGGCGTGAGATACGTAGTTAATAAAACGATGACGCGCTATCTTTGGGCATCAGGAACAGATCGTAGCGACTACCGGCATAAAATCACATAAGTAATATGCGACCTGATATTAAAATTCGTGAATTTATTTATCGGAACGTGCGTTGATGGATTCCCAAACAGCCCAACATCTCAGCGCTTTCTGACCATAGTTAAAAAAGCTTCTTACTATCACAAACATCCACAATGGTTACTACTTTGTTTTTTTCGATCTATAATGAGATCTTGTTACAAGTGAAATTAAAAACTGTATAATGAATCATGGTACGGCCTTTTTTTGTGATGTTAAAATTGTTAGGGTTTTCAATATTTTGTATCTTCGTAAAGTAAGATTTGCAAATAAAAATAATCTGCATCAAAAAATGGTTGGCAATTCGGTGCGTAGCCAATTTTAAACCATATAAAATATTGTAAGCCAATTGGTTAAGAATCGTGTTCGATTCCCCTACGGGCTACGAAAAACGCTGATTTCATATAAGAGATCGGCGTTTTTTGCTTAATTGGGCTCGCAATAGGTAAAATTCAGGAGAAAAAAAGGGGGGATCAGTAAAATCAATTATTCTGCTAGATCCCATATTTGCTCCGGTACCTCGCCCTTAGCCGTTGGGTAGTGATATGCATCACTTTTTAACAATAAAACAATCATTTTTTATCCTGTGGCGGGCACCTACTTTTGATGTTGTTAATCATTCCATAACGTTTAAAATTTAAGATCATGTTGGGAGCACTTACAGACATACAGATTGAAAGTTTGCTGAAACAGCAGGTTACCGGTCGTTTAGCATGCCATGCCGACGGTACTACTTATATTGTCCCGATAAATTACGTTTACAGTGCGCCATATATCTACAGCCATTCGGCAAATGGTAAAAAGATTGAAATGATGCGACAGAACCCGGAGGTGTGTTTTGAAGTAGATGAGATCCAAAGCATATTCAGCTGGAAAAGCGTTGTGGCCTGGGGGCGTTTTGAAGAGGTAACCGATATGGACGAAAAGGCTCGCCTGATGCAGGGAATTATACATCGCATAATGCCCATGGCCAGCCACCCGGCCAATCATCCTTCGCATGGGATAACCGAAAACGACAGCGATGTGGGTGAAAAAGTGGAGCTGATTATTTACAAGATCAATCTTGATAAAAAAACAGGCCGGTTCGAAAAAAATTGACAATCGATGATTCCGTTTTACCAGGGCCCGATCTGTGTTGTCGACGCGATCTCCTGATGATCTTCTTGCTGCATTTTACCAGAACTGTTTTCCCCTCCATGGATATTACAACTCCGATGACAAGTTAGTAGGTGATCACAAGCAATTTATAGAGTGACCGGCGTCATGTTTCCTGTGAAAAGCATTTATGAACTTTACAACAGAAAATTATAAACCCGACACCATGAAAACGATTATTGTAATTAATGATGGCTCTGTTTCTGCGGCTCACGCATCAAAACAGGCATTTGCTATTGCCCAGGCGGTACAAGCCAATATTTTAGTCGCCAACACCTATAAGGTTAACGCAATGGCAAAAGTGATGGCCGGGCATCATATTGAACAATCGTTGTTGATTGCCAGGGAACCCATAGTAAGATTGCTAAATGAGCTTAGCCATGACGCGGCGGCTTACCAGCCCGAAATATCGGCTGAGGATATCGTGGATTTTGATACTACGCAATTGGCCGCAATGATAATCAAAAAAAATATTTGGTTAATGGTGAGCGGAAGCGGCACCACGTTGCAAGAGGGGTCGCGACAACATTTACTAAACCTCCAAAGCGTATTAAATAAAGTGCAGTGTCCGCTGCTAATAGTGCCCGAAAGGTGGACATTAAAAAACATACAGCATATAACCTATATGGCCGATTTACGGTATTGTCGCGCTGCAGTTGTAAAATACCTTGTTCAACTGGCCGAACCGATGCAGGCCAGCGTATCTGTAGCACATTTGTCGGCCAAAGGAATTCCGGATATTGAGGAAAGTTATGGTCAGCGAATGTTTACCGAACAGGTTGGAAACCACATACATAGTTACCCGGTTGGCTTTAACAACATCAGGGAAAAAGATATTAGTAAGGCCGTTGATGTGATAATTAACGGAATGCATAACGATGTGCTGGTGCTTGTTAACCACCGTTATCATTTTAAAGAAATCATTGGGGATTATTTGACCGAAGCACTGCCGGGGCATATTACAATACCATTGCTGATATTTCCTTATTAACCAAAGCCAAGTGAATCATGGAAGGGTTTTGCCTTGGGGGGCAAATAAAAAAGGTATTGCTTTATGCAATACCCCGTTATGTTTTTTACAAACTAATGCAGGCCAGTATTTAAAACGCTGCTTTGATCTTATCTTTTGTAACACTCAATTCTTCGGCGCTAAAACATAGTTTGGGCCTCGAGAAATTAAGATCATCAACCCTGTTCATGGGGATAAGGTGGATATGTGCATGCGGCACTTCGAGGCCGATAACTGCCACCCCTACCTTTTTACATGGTATGGCCTTTTTAATGGCCGTAGCCACAATTTTGGCAAATATTTGCAAGCCGGTATAAGTTTCGTCATCCAGGTCGAAAATGTAGTCAACTTCTTTTTTCGGAATCACCAGCACATGTCCTTCGGCTAGCGGATTGATATCTAAAAAAGCTAAAAATTCATTACTCTCGGCAACAACGTACGCCGGAATCTCGCCTGCTATAATTTTTGAAAAGATGCTCATTTTGAGGTTGATTAAGTTGATTAGGTGAGAGGTTGATTAAGTTTACGGAAGGCTAACTCAATCAACCTAATCAACCAATAACTAACGACTAACTTCCAGTATTTCAAATTCAATTTTACCTGCCGGTACGGTGATCTCAATTTTTTCGCCTACTTTTTTGCCTAAAAGGCCTTTGGCAATGGGCGATGCTACCGAAATTTTACCAACCTTCATATCGGCCTCGCTTTCGGCAACCAGCTGGTAGCTCATGGTGGCACCATTTTTAAGGTTTTTTATTTTTACTATTGACAATGCCAATACCTTTGATGTATCCAGTTTTGATTCGTCCAGCAAGCGGGCGTTGGCCAACACTTCCTGCATTTGCGAAATTTTAGCTTCATGCAAGCCCTGAGCTTCTTTAGCGGCGTCGTATTCGGCGTTTTCAGACAAGTCACCTTTATCGCGCGCTTCAGCAATTTGTTTTGATATATCCGACCGGCCGGTTGTTTTTAACCTTTGTAATTCTTCTTTTAGTTTTTCTAAACCATCCTTGGTAAAGTATGATACCTCTGCCATAACACGTAAATTAATTATTGTTTATCCTATTGGTTGTCCAAAAAAAACC
>Ga0307515_10000300_pt1 | contig 122040 bp, 91 predicted proteins | sample 17_EM_MG_FD_194513 | JGI IMG/M metagenome (GOLD analysis project Ga0307515, IMG submission 194513) | Populus trichocarpa ectomycorrhiza microbial communities from riparian zone in the Pacific Northwest, United States - 17_EM | ecosystem: Host-associated > Plants > Roots > Unclassified | place...
CGTAATAGGAGGTGGTTGTGTAATGGTTACCGGTACAGTGATTGTACAGTTGTTGGCATCCTTTACCGTAAACGTATAACTGCCAGCAGCAAGCCCTGTTTGAGCTGGTGTAATAATATAAGGCCCTGTTCCGCCAGATGCTGTAATGATTACTGAGCCTGTAGAAGCCCCATTGCAAACCACATTGGTGATAGTAGTTAATGCCGTAATGGGTGCCGGTTGTGTAATGACAACCGCAGTCGCAGTAGCCGTACACCCGTTGGCATCTTTTACAGTTACTGTATAGGTGCCAGCACCTGCAATAAATGTATTGCCTGCCTGAAAGGTCGTTCCATCAATACTGTAAGTATAAGGTGAAGTTCCGCCACCAGCCGTTGCTGTTAGTAAAGTGGTACCACCATTACAAGCAATCGCCCCGGCCGATGTGGTTGCAGTGAGGGCAGCGGGCTGTGTAATGACAACAGGAGTTGAAACAGCCGTGCACCCGTTAGCATCCTTTACCGTGATAGTATAACTACCCGCCGGCCGATTGGCAAAAGTATTGCCCGCCTGGAAAGTCGTTCCGTCAATCGAATATTGAAGCGGCGCTGTTCCACCGGAAGCACTAACGGTAATGGTTGCACTACCACCATTACAGGCAATACTGCCTGCAGATGCACTTACTGTTATAATAGCTGGTTGACTAATATTTACTGTAGCAGTTTTTGTACATCCATTGGCATCTTTTACCGTGATGGTATAGCTGCCTGCCGGCTGATTGGCAAAAGTATTGCCCACCTGGAAAGTCGTTCCGTTGATCGAATATTGAAGCGGGGCTGTTCCACCGGAAGCCGTAACGGTAATGGTTGCGCTACCGCCATTACAGGCGATACCGCCCGCCGATGCACTCGCCGTTATAACAGTTGGCTGAGTAATGCTAACTGTAGCTGTCTTTGTACATCCATTGGCATCTTTTACAGTGATGGTATAGCTGCCCGCTGGCTGATTGGCAAAAGTATTGCCCGCCTGGAAGCTTATTCCATCAAGTGAATATTGAAGGGGCGCTGTTCCCCCGGCAGCAGTAACCGTGATGGTTGTGCTGCCACCATTACAGGCAATGCTGCCTGAAGATGCACTCGCCGATATAGCTGTTGGCTGACCAATGCTAACAGTAGTGGTCTTTGTACATCCATTGGCATCTTTTACAGTGATAGTATAACTACCCGCCGGCTGATTGGCAAAAGTATTGCCCGCCTGGAAAGTTGTTCCGTTAATCGAATATTGAAGTGCTCCTGTTCCGCCGGAAGCAGTAACGGTAATGGTTGTACTACCGCCGTTACAGGCAATGCTGCCTGCAGAGGCCGATACATTAATAACAGGAGGCGCGGCAGCTATGGTTACCGTTGCGGCCTTTGTACAATTATTTCCGTCAGTGATTGTAACAGTATAAGTACCACTTGTAACCGGTGAAAAGGTAACAGTACCGCCATTATTACTGTTTTGATTTGAAAAGCCGGGAATACTATATATATAAGCATTGGCTCCATTTCCAGGACTACCTCCCGATGCTTTTAAAGAAATGGTAGTGCTGCCACCGCTGCAAAGAATTGAACCGGTAGTTATAGTTGCCGTAATAGCAGAGGGCTCAGTAATAATTAATGGAGCCGTTGTTTTTGTACATCCATTAGCATCCTTTACCGTGATGGTATAGGTGCCTGCCAACTGATTGGCAAAAGTATTGCCTGCCTGGAAGGTCGTTCCATCAAGCGAATATTGAAGTGGCGCAGTTCCACCGCTTGCGGTTACGCCAATTGTTGTTGTACCGGCATTGCATGTTATAGTGGCGGCTGATGCAGATGCATTGATAATTGATGGAGCCGCTGGAACAGTTATCGAAGTGGTTTTTGTACACCCATTGGCGTCTTTAACGGTGATTGTATAGCTGCCCGCTGTTATCGCGCTAAATACATTACTTGCCTGGAAGTTTACTCCGTTTATGCTGTACTGTAATGCGCCAGTGCCACCGCCCGCTGTTACTGTAATAGTTGTTGTACCACCATTGCATAATATGGCAGGAGCCGATGCAGCAACGCTGATAGCTGCCGGAGCAGCCGCAATGGTCAGCCCGGTGGTAGTAGTACATCCATTGGCATCTTTTACCGTAATGGTGTAGTTGCCTGCCGCTATCGAATTAAATACATTACTTGCCTGGAAGCTCACTCCGTTTATGCTATACTGCAGTGACCCTGTACCGCCGCTTGCTGTTACTGTAACGGTGGTTGTACCACCATTACATAATATTGCAGGAGCCGATGCAGCAGCACTGATAGCTAAAGGAGCTGCTGCAATAGTAATGGAAGCAGTTTTTGTACACCCATTGGCGTCTTTTACTGTGATGGTATAGGTGCCTGCCGGCTGATTGACAAAAGTATTTCCCGCCTGGAAGGTTATTGCATCAAGCGAATATTGAAGAGGTGCAGTACCGCCGCTTGCTGTTACGGTAATGGTTGTTGTACCGCCATTACATAATATAGCAGGTGCTGATGCAGCGGCACTTATTATTAATGGAGCCGCTGCAACCGTTATGGAAACAGTTTTTGTGCACCCATTGGCGTCTTTCACTGTTATTGTATAAGACCCGGCGGCAGTTCCTGGAAATACGTTACTGCTCTGATAAGTAATGCCATCAAGCGAATACTGAAATGGTGCAGTACCACCGCTTGCTGTTACTGTGGTGGTGGTTGTTCCGCCATTACATAAAATAGCGGGAGCCGATGCAACAGCGCTGATTGCTGGCGGAGCTGCTGCAATTGTAATCGAAGTGGTTTTTGTACACCCATTGGCGTCTTTCACAGTAATGGTATAGCTGCCTGGCGTTACCCCGCTAAATACATTACTTACCTGGAAGCTTACTCCATTTATGCTATACTGCAATACGCCGGTACCGCCACTCGCTGTTACTGTAATGGCGGTTGTACCAGCATTACATAATATGGCGGGAGCCGATGCAGCAGCACTGACATCCAATGGCGCAGCCGCAATAGTTATCGAAGCAGTCTTTATACAACCATTGGCGTCTTTTAATGTGATAGTATAGACTCCGGCAACAATTCCCGGAAAAAGATTACTACCCTGATAAGTAATTCCATCAATCGAATATTGAAATGGTGCAGTACCGCCACTGGCTGTTACAGTGATGGTTGTTGAGCCGCCATTACATAATATAGCTGCGGCCGATGCAGCTGTACTGATAACTGTTGGCTGCACAATAATAATACTCCCGGTTTTTGTACATCCGGATGCATCTGTAACAATAACCGTGTAGGTGCCCGCAATTAAATTAACTGCAGTAGCAGTTGTTTGTACGGGGGCAGTGTTCCAGCTATAAGAATAAGAACCTGCTCCTCCACCCGGGATTGCAGTAGCAGTTCCATTAGATCCGCCGTTGCATGAAACATTTGTGGATGTTATGACCAGGGTCGGTGACGGATTCACCGTAATGGTAAAAGTTTTTGGCGTTCCCGGACAACTGAGTACCGGGTTACCACCTGTATAAATAGGCGTTACTGTTATGGTTGCCGTTACAGCTGTGCTTCCATTATTTATTGCAATAAAAGATGGAATATTTCCTGTTCCACTTGCAGCCAGGCCAATGCTTGCCGTGTTGTTTGTCCAGCTAAATGAGGTAGCATTCGTGCCTGTAAAACCTACTGCTGTTGTATTTGATCCGTTACAGACTATTTGATCTGAAACGGCAGATGTTAGTACCGGTACAGGGTTAACCGTTAGTGTTGCCGGAATCAGGTCATAACTTGAAGTGCAGCCTCCATTTGAGTACTTGGCACGAAACTTATAACCATTTTGCGAAGCATTCGGTGTAAAAGTATAGGAGGTTGAAAATGTTCCAATAGTAGAAGTAGTTGTTGTACCCGCAATATCAATCCAGTTAATGCCGTCAGCGCTATATTGCCACGACATCGTTACGAGTCCGTTGCCACCATTCCCGGAGGAAGTAAATGTTACACTGGTATTGCCATTGCAAGCGGTTTGGTCTGAAGGATTAGCGCCTAAATTAATGGGTGCCCCAACATGAAGAAGCATTGTATTGGTTGTTGCAGTACCACAGCTATTGCTGAAAATGGCCCGGTATTTCCATCCGTCCTGGTTTGTATTGGCACTGGTAATGGTATAGATTGGATTGGTTGCTCCCGAAATATTATTCCAGGTTGCTCCATTATCAGTACTTACCTGCCATTGAACCGCAGGTGCCGGCGTGCCGCTCGCCGCTGTAATAAGCGTTATATCATTATTCTTGCACGCACCTGTATCTACGGGCGTATTTGTTGTAATAATGATTGGCAATCCTAAACTAACGGAGGCTGTTGCGGTAGCAGCTGCACAACCACCGGTTGGGACCATTGTATATGTAACTGTATAGGTGCCCGGGGTACTGGTTGTAAAATCAATGGTACCTGTAGTGGCGTCTATTGTTAAGCCTGCGGGAGCAGTAAAAGCTCCTCCTGTATAAGCACCCGTTCCGGATAAAGTAACGGATTGTGTAGTGGAAACAGATTTACAAAAAGGCGCGCCTGCATAGCCTATCGTTGCAGTTGGGACGGCCGTAACCGTTACTGATGTTGTGGTGGTAACAATAGCACAACCACCGGTTGCAGGTATTGTATATGTTACTGTATATATTCCTGCAGTACTGGTGCCTGGTGTGATAGCACCCGTTGCGCTATTTATCGTTAACCCCGCAGTTGAACTAAAAGTTCCACCAGTATAAGCACCGGTTCCACTTAAAGAAACGGCTTGCGAGCCGGCGACAGATTTACAAAAAGGATTGCCTGTATAACTGATTGTTGCAGTAGGGATAGCTGTGATGGTTACAGGAGTTGTTGTAATAACTGCGGCACAACCACCAGTTGCAGGTGTTGTATATGTTACAGTATAGGTACCAGCAGTACTGGTGCCTGGTGTGATAGCGCCGGTAACAGCATCTATTGTTAACCCCGCAGTTGAAGTAAAAGTTCCACCAGTATAAGCACCGGTTCCACTTAATGTAATGGCTTGCGAACCGGCAACAGATTTACAAAAAGGTGTCCCGGTATAACTGATCGTTGCAGTGGGGATAGCCGTGATAGTTACAGGAGTTGTTGTAATAACTGCGGCACAACCACCTGATACGGGTGTTGTATAAGTTACAAGATAAGTCCCTGCATTGCTGCCTGCTGGTGTGATAGCACCGGTTGTGGCATCTATTGTTAATCCCGCTGTTGAAGTAAAAGTTCCTCCGGCATATGCACCGGTTCCGCTTAATGTAACGGTTTGAGCAGCGGCAACAGATTTACAAAAAGGTGTGCCTGTATAACTAATCGTTGCAGTAGGAACTGCGGTGATGGTTACAGGAGCTGTTGTAATAACTGCGGCACAACCTCCAGTTGCAGGTGTTGTATATGTTACAGTATAGATACCAGCAGTACTGGTGCCTGGAGTGACGGCGCCGGTAACAGCATCTATTATAAGTCCCGCAGTTGAAGTAAAAGTTCCGCCAGTATAAGCACCAGTTCCGCTTAAAGAAACGGTTTGCGAACCGGCAACAGATTTACAAAAAGGATTGCCGGTATAACTGATCGTTGCAGTAGGAACTGCGGTGATGGTTACAGGAGTTGTTGTAATAACTGCGGCACAACCACCAGTTGCAGGTGTTGTATATGTTACAGTATAGATACCAGCAGTACTGGTGCCTGGTGTGATAGCGCCGGTAGCAGCATCTATTATAAGCCCTGCGGTTGAGGTAAAAGTTCCACCAGTATAAGTCCCGGTTCCACTTAATGTAACGGCTTGCGAACCGGCAACAGATTTACAAAACGGTGTACCTGTATAACCGATCGTCGCAGTTGGGATAGCCGTGATGGTTACAGAAGCAGTTGCAATAACAGCGGCACAGCCGCCAACTGCTGGTGTTGTATATGTTACAGTATAAATACCAGCAGTACTGGTGCCTGGTGTGATAGCACCGGTAACAGCATCTATTATAAGTCCCGCAGTTGAAGTAAAAGTTCCACCGGTATAAGCACCGGTCCCGGTTAATGTAACGGCTTGAACAGCGGCGACAGATTTACAAAACGGGGTGCCTGTATAACTAATCATTGCAGTGGGGACTACGGTGATTGTTACTGGAGTTGTTGTAATAACTGCAGCACAACCACCAGTTGCAGGTGTTGTATATGTTACAGTATAGATACCAGCAGTACTGCTGCCTGGAGTGATGGCACCGGTAACAGCATCTATTGTTAACCCCGCAGTTGAAGTAAAAGTTCCTCCGGTATAAGCACCGGTTCCGGCTAATGTAACGGCTTGCGAACCGGCAACAGATTTACAAAACGGTGTGCTCGAATAGCTGATCGTTGCAGTAGGTACTGCGGTGATGGTTACAGGAGTTGTTGTAATAACTGCGGCACAACCACCAGTTGCAGGTATTGTATATGTTACAGTATAGATACCAGCAGTACTGGAGCCTGGAGTGATGGCGCCGGTAACAGCATCTATTGTTAACCCCACAGTTGAAGTAAAAGCTCCTCCGGTAAAAGCGCCGGTTCCACTTAATGTAACGGATTGCGAACCGGCAACAGATTTACAAAAAGGATTGCCTGTATAACTGATCGTTGCAGTGGGGACTGCGGTGATTGTTACTGGAGTTGTTGTAATAACTGCGGCACAACCGCCCACTGCGGGCGTTGTATATGTTACAGTATAGATACCAGCAGTACTGGTGCCTGGAGTGATTGCACCGGTAACAGCATCTATCGTTAACCCCGCAGTTGAAGTAAAAGTTCCACCTGTATAAGCACCGGTTCCGCTCAAAGTAACGAATTGCGAACCGGCAACAGATTTACAAAAAGGATTGCCTGTATAACTGATCGTTGCAGTAGGTACTGCGGTGATGGTTACAGGAGTTGTTGTAATAACTGCGGCACAACCGCCTGATATAGGTGTCGTATATGTTACGGTATATATTCCTGCAGTACTGCTGCCTGGTGTGATAGCGCCGGTAACAGCATCTATTGTTAATCCCGCAGTTGAAGTAAAAGTTCCACCTGTATAGGCACCGGTTCCGCTCAAAGTAACGGATTGCGAACCGGCAACAGATTTACAAAAAGGATTGCCTGTATAACTAATCGTTGCAGTAGGGATAGCCGTGATGGTTACAGAAGCAGTTGCAATAACAGCGGCACAACCGCCAACTGCTGGTGTTGTATATGTTACAGTATAGATACCAGCAGTACTGCTGCCTGGTGTGATGGCACCGGTAACAGCATCTATTGTTAACCCCGCGGTTGAGGTAAAAGTTCCACCAGTATAAGCGCCGGTTCCACTTAATGTAACGGCTTGCGAACCGGCAACAGATTTACAAAAAGGTGTGCCTGTATAACTAATCGTTGCAGTAGGAACTGCGGTGATGGTTACAGGAGCTGTTGTAATAACTGCGGCACAACCTCCAGTTGCAGGTGTCGTATATGTTACGGTATATATTCCCGCAGTACTGGTGCCTGCTGTGATAGCGCCGGTAACAGCATCTATTATAAGTCCCGCAGTTGAAGTAAAAGTTCCACCGGTATAAGCGCCGGTTCCACTTAAAGTAATGGCTTGCGATCCGGCAACAGATTTACAAAAAGGATTGCCAGTATAACTAATCGTTGCAGTTGGGATAGCCGTGATCGTTACAGAAGCAGTTGCAATGACAGCGGCGCAACCACCAGTCGAGGGAATTGTATATGTTACAGTATAGATACCAGCAGTACTGGTGCCTGGTGTGATAGCGCCGGTAACAGCATCTATTATAAGTCCCGCAGTTGAAGTAAAAGTTCCACCGGTATAAGCGCCAGTTCCACTTAAAGTAATGGCTTGCGAACCGGCAATAGATTTACAAAAAGGGGTGCCTGTATAACTAATCGTTGCAGTGGGGACTGCGGTGATGGTTACAGGAGTTGTTGTAATTACAGCGGCACAACCACCAGCTGCTGGCGTTGTATATGTTACAGTATAGATACCAGCAGTACTGGTTCCTGCTGTGATAGCACCAGTAACAGCATCTATTGTAAGTCCCGCAGTTGAAGTAAAAGTTCCGCCAGTATAAGCACCGGTTCCACTTAATGTAACGGTTTGCGAACCGGCAACAGATTTACAAAAAGGATTGCCTGTATAACTAATCGTTGCAGTGGGGATAGCCGTAATGGTCAGGGTCTTAGTCGATAAAGCGTCTGCGCAAGTTCCATTTCCGCTGGCAGTTAAAGTAATGATTACACTGCCTGCTGCGATATCTGCGGCACTGGGCGTATAGGTTGTTGTTGATAATGAAGTTGCATTCGCAATCGTTCCGGTTCCGGCTGATGTCCAGGTGATGCCGCTATTATTGGTAGCACTGGATCCTGCTGTTATGTTCACTGCACCTGTATTGGAGCAGGTGTTAATTGTAGTACCGGCAACGGCTGTTGGCGCTGCAGTGATGGTCAGTGTCTTAGTCGATACAGCGTCTGCACAAGTTCCATTTCCACTGGCAGTTAAAGTAATGATTACACTGCCTGCTGCAATATCTGCGGCACTGGGCGTATAGGTTGCTGTTGATAATGAAGTTGCATTCGTAATCGTTCCGGTTCCAGTAGATGTCCAGGTGATGCCGCTATTATTGGTAGCACTGGATCCTGCTGTTATGTTCACTGCACCTGTATTGGAGCAGGTGGATATTGTAGTACCGGCAACGGCTGTTGGCGCTGCCGTGATGGTCAGTGTCTTAGTCGATACAGCGTCTGCACAAGTTCCATTTCCGCTGGCAGTTAAAGTAATAATTACACTGCCTGCTGCAATATCTGCGGCACTGGGCGTATAGGTTGCTGTTGATAATGATGTAGCATTTGAAAAACTGCCGGTTCCGGCAGATGTCCAGGTGATGCCGCTATTATTAGTAGCACTGGATCCTGCTGTTATATTCACTGCACCTGCATTAGAGCAGGTGGATTGATTGGCTCCTGCATCAGCTATAGGCGGAGCAACAACCGTTACTGTTACGGTCGTTGGATTAATTAATGTTAATGAAACTCCCAAATTATCAACAGCACTAACCAATGTATAATCAAAAATACCAGCAATATTTGTTGGAGCAGCTACTGCAACAGAAGGGTTGCCCGGACCTGTTATTTGATTTGCTCCTCCATTAATACTGTATGTAAAAGTATAAGGACCGGTTCCCCCGCTTCCTGTAAAAATTATCTGTGGCTGAGTTGCATTCTGGCAAATGGCTGTTGCGCCGCTGATGGTTGCTGTCTGAGCTACAGCCTGCGGACTAAATGAAGCCAATAACAGGAAAGCAAAAAATATTCCTCCTCTCCTAAAAAAGAAGTTATGAACCCTGTTTGGTACGGAGGTAAACGGAATAATATTTTTAAACCAAAATTTCAATAGCTCTTTTAACCTGGGCGGGTTATAAAATTTTCATGGGTAAAAAACAAATTGGTACGACTATGGAATTTGACACGTCAATTCCCATTGTTCAACAAATCGAAAAAAATCTTTGAGATGGTTTTAAAAGGACTGGTGGGTGCAAAACATAACATGTCTGTTATATGCCCTGCGAACTTCAACTAATAGTTCTTATGATTACATGTGTTCTCTGGATCTGAAAAGCTTACCGGTAGATTGGTTCTAAGGATGTAAATTTTTCTCATTTACGTCGATTTAAGGGTTAAATACCGGCTTAACATAAATATGGAGGCTTTGCTTAGTTTTTAACTGAAGACAAAGTGCTTTGGACAATTAAACTGTGAGGATCTGGAAAACATGACCGGGAGATAAAGAAAATGCCGGCGAAAAGATTGGTTCGAAGAATGTAAGAGTTTTCATTTTAGAGGGTTAAAAGGGTTTAAGAAAGCTGCACTATTCGAAAACTACCGTGTGGCAGTTAATTAAAAACTTTATAAAATGGTAAGTTCTAAGGACTGGAAAATAGGCTGTCTGACAAAAAAGGAAAACGATAGGAGCATTGGAGTTGATCGTAAAATTAATCCAATTTTAACGAGTCGCAATAGTATTTTCACGCGATTTAACCTACGCAAAAACCGGTAGTACAAGTAATGCTTGTAATTCCTTGATAAGGATCAATAATTACAACCAGGAGAGAAGACCGTTCCCATACAAAGGCATAAGCGGATAGAAGGTTAACTGATAAAAACTCATTCATTTTCGCTGGCACAGCTTTCCGTTGCCATTTTCCTCGTTTTGCTGCGTTGTTGTCAGCCAAGCGTTCTGGAAAAACGGGTTCTTATTTTCCTGCAGACAACCTATTCAGTAAATTTTCGAAAAAAAGGTCAAATGCCTGTGCGTCTTGTACAGCACAGGCGTTCCACCACCACTGCAATAACTGGAAGCGATATGCGAGCGCCTGATCTGTTTTGATTAATTCATCCAACTCTTTTAATGCCGGCTCATCCGCTTCACCTGAAAGGTTAAGGCTTATCAGATCCCAATTCTCATGTTCGTTGTGGCTGCACATTTTTATATTTTTTTAAATTGCCTCACTATACTTTGCATCGAAAGAATGATGGCCAGCAACACAGCAACAGATTGTATCCAGAGTCCAATTGAATCTCCCCAATTGGATGTTTGAAAAAGTCTTTTATAGGCACCACTCGTAAAAAGGCCCAGTGTAAGAAAGAGGCCGGCCAGCAGGGGTATGGCCGCCGCCCATTGCCATCTGGCGAATGCTATCAAAGCTGCCGGCACCAGTAAAATAAAAAATACAGGTGGTACAGGCGGATATGGAGCTCCCGCAATGATTTGCATTACAACGCCGGCTGCGGCGACTAATAATACCATTACAATCATTTTATTGACAGGTGTGATCGATTTTTGGTTCTGCATAATATTATTTTTTAATTACGCTAAAATATGTTCGCCTCCATAGAAAAAAAAGCATGTGAAGACAAAAACGGTCTTTGAGTCGACGAGTGCCCGCATGCCATTCCTGTCTTTGCAATGTGGCTCCTGGTCAACAGATTGGCCCTGCTATTTTCTTATAAATTAATTTCGCCGTATTGCGCAGTTGCGTTCCTGAAATAGCCCACAGGAACTTTGATTAGTTATCATCTTCAAATAACTAAAAGAAAACAATAAATAATTTAATTTTTGTGCACCTTAATATGCGATTGTGAAACATTGAGCCACACAAGCAAGTAAATTGAGCCATCGGGGAAATCGGCCCCTGAATGTATAGCTCATCTTTGTACCGTCATTCAAATCATTAAAGCGAATGACCACAAAGCAAATGTCAACAATCGAAAAGATAGCCCTGGGTAAAAATGGCCCGCTTGTTTCTAAACTCGGATTGGGCTGCATGCGCATGTCAAGCGTTTGGGATGGTCCCATAAATGATGAAAAAGAAAGTATAGCAACCATTCAGCAGGCGCTCAGCAATGGCATCAATTTCCTGAATACCGGCGATTTTTATGGCAGCGGCCACAACGAATTACTGGTAGGCAAAGCCATCAAAGGAAGAAGGGATGATGCGTTCATCAGCGTCAAGTTTGGCGCTATTTTCTACAACGGACAATGGCTTGGATTAGATCTGCGACCCATCGCCATTAAAAACTTTATCAACTATTCACTCGTGCGCCTGGGTGTTGAAACCATTGATCTTTACCAGCCATGCAGGCTTAATGACAGTGTTCCGGTGGAAGACGTAATAGGAACCGTCGCCGATCTGATTAAAGAAGGAAAGGTGCGCCACCTCGGCGTTTCTGAAATCACCGCCGATCAACTGCGGCAAGCCAACGAAGTCCATCCTGTAACAGCCCTGGAAATCGGCTATTCATTAGCAGATCGCCAGATAGAAAGCGACCTGCTTCGCACGGCGGCATCACTGGGTATCGGCATAGTGGCGTTTGCCAATACAGCCGAAGGCTTGCTGACTGGTGAGATGAAAGCACCCCTTCCATCGGGGGATTATCACAATCACTTTACACGTTTCCAGGGAGAGAACCTTGTAAAAAACCTGGAAAAGGTAGACTTGCTGAAGAAGATGGCAAACGAAAAAGGTTATACACCAACACAGCTGGCCATTGCCTGGGTAAATGTGCAAGGTGACCATATCATGCCGCTTGTCAGTATGAGTCGCCGGTCAAGGCTGTCCGAAAACACAGCGGCAATGGGTATCCGTTTTACGCCAGAAGAGTTGAATACGCTTAACACGCAATTTGCGCCGGGCGCAATTCTGGGCGGCACCTACCTGCAGCGGTAGGGGAGCCGTCCGAAAAGCATCGCCTGTTTTATATCTTTACATCCATGATTCATCCAACTGAAATATTACCGGGCGTAATCTTTTATTCCTATCTCTCTGCAATGAGAAAGGAAAAAGTGGGTTTTTTCGAACATAGTACCCTGGTACTGCAAGTCTCGGGTCAATTTAAACTCGAAACAGGCAGCCAGACAATTTCTATGAAAAGGGGAGAGATGCTGCTGATACGAAAAAACCAACTGGGCGAAATTACCAAGCTGCCTGTGGAGGATAATGAATACCAGACCATTGTTATTTTCCTTAAAGAAGACATGCTCAGGAAGTTCGCCCTGGAGCAACAAATAGAAACAGTGCAAAAATACAATGGTCCACTCAACCTGCTGATTCCCAAAAACGATTTTTTGCAGGGCTTTTTCCAGTCCGTGATACCTTATGTAAAGCATCCGGAAGAAAAAATAACAAAAGAACTGGGCATGTTAAAAGTCAGAGAGGCTGTTCAGTTACTGCTGCATGCTGTACCCGGACTCAGGGATTTCCTGTTCGATTTTTCCGAGCCGCATAAAATGGATTTGGAAAAATTCATGCTCAACAATTACCATTTTAATGTTCCGGTAGAGAAGTTTGCGCAACTAACAGGCAGAAGCCTTGCGGGGTTCAAACGAGACTTTCAGAAAACATTCGCTATACCACCCCGGCAGTGGCTGCAGGAAAAAAGATTGCTTGAAGCACGCCACCTGATAGAGAAAAAGAACAGGAAACCTTCTGCGATCTACCTGGATTTGGGATTTGAAAGTCTTTCTCATTTCTCCCATGCATTTAAGAGAAAATTCGGCAAAACGCCGACTGAATGGACTTATTAAGGTAAGAAGGAGCTCATTCAGTAAAATATGCCCGTGATGTGCACGGCAAATGTGAACAGTACAGGTATTCTTCACCGGTAGCAATTCCCTTCATCACAGAACCGCACAGTGCGGTATCACAAGCGGACAGTTTTCCAGCAACATAAAACATAATCATTTGATTTTGAAATTGCTGTATCAATGGCATTCTAATTGGAGCGTGCCAGTCATGAAAGCAATGGCTGTCCTTTTATATTTGTTCCTTTCTGCAATGTGCTGAACTATAAAAAATCACTGGAATTAAACCCTGGTAACAGCAATGCCGCTGATATGATAAAACAGTTGCAGGATGGGAAATAGAAATGTTCACCCGTTTCATTTGTTTTGGGTTGGGCTCAATTCAAATTCCAGGGGTCGGTGGTATCCGACCCAATCCGTCAAGGTTTTTTCGTTGTTTCCTGCGTTGGTGCGTTGGAGGCAAACCGGTATCCGCGGGTTATAAGTATATAAAGATTTTTCGGTTCCGGATATGCAACCGTTCATATAAGTTGCTGGTTGGTTCATCCCAAAAATTGCTCGCGACACTTTCGAAGTGCGAAATTTATAAAAGAAGAAATGTAACAAATCCTTGGTATTCTCGTCATGGTATTACAGACAGGTATATATCAATTAAAGTTTTCAAGATGGAATGGATCGTTAAGCAACTAATAGCAGCCCTTTGTGTCGTCAGCATCTGTATGGCCGCACATTCAGCGCGGGCGCAAGTCACAACGGCACAGCTTTCGGGAAAGATCGCCGGCGCCGATGGTCATCCCATGGGTGGTGCAACGGTCAGCCTGGTTAACGAAGGGGATTCAGCCATCGTAAAAACAACCATCAGCGGGCCTGATGGCAGCTTTTTGTTTGAAGGAGTCAGGACGAATTCCTACAAATTACAAATTTCAGTGGCCGGTTATCAAAACTATCGCAGCCAGACCATCCAGGTCCGGGACCAAAATCCGGTCAGGCTGCCAATGATAACTATTCTGCCTGTCAATAAAACATTAAAAGAAGTGGAAATAACGGCCCAGAAAAACTACATTGAACAAAAGCCGGATCGCACTGTGGTGAATGTAAATGCCCTTATTTCCAACAATGGCGCCAATGCGTTGGAGGTATTGCAGAACACACCGGGTGTTACTGTAGATGAAAACGGCACTATCAGCTTTAAAGGGAAAAGTAGTGTGCTGGTGCTGATAGACGATAAACCCACTTACCTGTCCGCTGCCAGCCTGGCCAGTTACCTGCGATCATTGCCATCCTCGGCCCTGGACAAAATTGAACTGATGGACAATCCGCCGGCCAGGTATGATGCTGCCGGTAATGCCGGGGTCATCAATATTAAAACCAAAAAGAACAGTATACGCGGATTGAATGGCAATGCTTCCGTTGGTTACTCGCAGGGCTTCTATGCGCGCACTACGGAAAACCTGACCATGAACTACCGGGTAAACAAGATGAATTTCTTTACCAATCTATCCTATAACTATAACCGCAATTACCGGCGCCTTGAAATTGACCGCAGTTATCTTAACAGTGCTGGTCAGGCTGTCTCTTACCTTGAAGACGTCTCTTATTTCAGGCCGCGTTACCAGAATGCGAATGTTAAACTGGGCGCCGATTATTATTTCTCGCCAAAAACCACCTGGGGTATCGTGTTCACCGGTTCCCTGTCTCCCGGCAGGGATCAAAGTCCGGTTATCAGCACGGTGTACAATGCAAACCATGCAGTGGATTCTACCGTCAACTCGCTCAACACATCTCACAATACATTTCACAGCGGCGCCGTGAATATCAACTACACCCACAAATTCGATAGCCTGGGCAAGATGCTTACTTTCGACGCCGATTATGTGCGTTATGTGGCAGGGAGCGAACAAAGCTTTGTCAACAATGCCTATGCTTCTGGCGGCAACCTCAAATCTACAGAGATCATTACCGATGATCTGCCATCGAACATTAATATTTATGCGGCCAAAACAGATCTCAGCCTGCCTTTTAAAAACAAGGCTGAATTTGATGCCGGCCTAAAGGTGAGCGAGGTGAGGGCTGATAATGCCGCCAATTATTTCAACGTTATTGGCAACGTTAGCACGCCCGACTATAAGAATACCAACCGTTTTATTTACAAGGAAAACATCAATGCTGCATACGTCAATTATAACAAACAATGGAAACGGTTCGGTCTGCAATCGGGCTTGCGCGTAGAGAACACCAATGGCAGCGGTCACCAGTTGGGAAACATTGTTGTGCACGACTCTTCTTTTACCAATCACTATACCAATCTTTTTCCTACTGCTTATCTTTCCTATAAGCTGGATTCAGCGGGCGACAACACAATGGTAGTGTCTTACGGCCGGCGTATTGGCAGGCCAAGCTATGGCAGCCTGAACCCTTTTGTTTTCTTTGTAGACAAGTTTACCTATTTTTCCGGCAATCCTTTTTTAAAGCCTCAGTTTACAAACAATTACAAGCTCGCCTATAGCTATAAAAGCCTGTTCACTATATCGGTGCTGTACAATTATACATCCGGCGTGCAGGCTGAAACCATTCGTCCCAGCGGCAGCGTGTTTATCAGCACAACCGGTAATATTGGTTCGCTTAAAAACATCGACCTGTCACTGAACGTAAACCTGAAACCTGTTAAATGGTGGACAGTGAATGTTTACGCCGAAGTGTATAACAATACTTTTTCCGGCGCATTTGTCAATGGCTATCTTAACCAGTCTGTCAATTCGTTTTCCGGCAACGCCAATAATCAATTTCAGTTCACAAAGGGCTGGAGCGCAGAACTGAGCGGTTATTACCGGAGCCGCTCGGCATACGGTCAATTCATCATTTATCCCCAGGGTGCGGTCAATGTGGGCTTGCAAAAAAAGATATGGCAGAACAAAGGCTCTGTGCGGTTTAATGTGCGCGATGTGTTTCACACCAGCGGTTCTTCCGGAGAGATTACCAGCATCCCGGGTGCCACTTCCAGCTTCCATAACTGGATTGATTCCCGCGTGGCGACGCTTACACTAACCTGCAATTTTGGCAAATCACTTAACAATCCCAACCGGCGGCAAACGGGCAGTTCAGAAAGTGAACAGGGGCGGGCACGTTGAGCATCATTGCAGGGATGTTATGACGGAATCTTTTACAAACAGACTTCGTATTTAAAAAATACGGGGACTTTCTTAATAGTTGCTTGTCCATCACTGTTAACGCTCTTAAAGAATATGTTGAACGAGAGGTTGTCGGTGCCGGCACGGAGGTATATTTAAAAACATGCCGGATCAAGAAATGGATACCGGATAGAAAAAAACCGGGATGCTAATATACTATACCGGGATTTTGCACATATTTGCCTTATGGATAGCCTGCTCATCAATTATCTGCGATTATTAAGGCCCATACTGGAAAAAGATGGAAAGACCATTGCTGAGTACTTTACCCATAAAACTTTTGCAGCAGGCGAATTTTTACTTCAGCCCAATAAGATCGCCAGGGAAATGTTTTTTGTTTGCAGTGGTGTTATCCGGATTGGGTCGGCCAATGATAAAGGGATCGAACGCACGCATTATTTTTACAATGAAAAGCGTTTTGTATCAATTATACAAAGCTTTAATGAGGAAATATCTACTCCGGCATTTATACAGGCATCATGTGATGCGGAAGTTGTAAGCATTACTAAAAACCGCCTGCTTGAGATGTACAAGATAATTCCCTATATGAAGGAATTAATAGAACAACAAAATCAGCTCCACCTAATTGAAAAAGTTAATACCCGTAATTCCTACCTGGGCGAAGAAGCTGAAAATAAATACAAATTGTTTGTGATGCAATTCCCCGATATCGTGCTTCGTGTTCCGTTAAAAGACATTGCATCTTACCTTGGTATTACCCCACAATCGCTGAGCCGCATCCGCCGCCAGATCCGTTAATTTTTTACCATATGGTAAGTGTGGGCCAGATTTAACGCCGCAACTTTGTTTTATGAAAAATAAAACAATAGAGAATAAGCGGGTAATTATATTAGGTGGCAGTTCGGGACTTGGACTGGCCACGGCTAAAGCGGCAGCTGCCGAAGATGCTCATGTGATCATCGTATCCGGCAACCAGCAACACATTGATAATGCCTTAAAAGAATTGCCTGGTGACTGCGCCGGCTTTGCCGTTGACCTGGCCCATGAAGAAAAAATCAAAGACTTTTTTGCCACCGCCGGCAGCTTTGATCACCTGGTATACACCGCCGGCGAAAATCTAACGCTTAACAATATTTCAGAAACGGTAATAGAAAAAGCACGCAGCTTTTTTAACCTGCGTTACTGGGGTGCTTTTGCTGCTGTTAAATATGGCGCTCCGCATATCAATAGAGGCGGTTCAATTTCTTTAACCAGCGGCATAGCCAGTGTAAGGCCAGGTGCAGGCTGGTCTGTGGCTTCCAGTATTTGCGGCGCTATGGAAGGATTTGTAAGAGCGATGGCAGTAGAGCTGGCCCCTGTCCGTGTGAACAGTGTTATGCCCGGTGTCATCAAAACCAATTTATGGAATAACATGAATGAAAGCGACCGTGCGCTATTGTACAAAAATGTTGGAGATGCAGCGCTGGTAAAACGTGTTGGAGAGGGTGAAGATATAGCCCTGGCATTTATTTACCTGATGAAACAGCAGTTCGGAACAGGACAAAACATTATTGTAGACGGAGGGGCAGTATTGGTTTAACGTTCCATCATTCAATAAATCATCCACATTACATTATACGGTCGCTACTTTAATGAACTGTGGTGTTATAATAACTGAATTTTTTTAAGGATCATTTTTATTTTAAATGAATTATTTTTATCCGTAATTTCTCACTGTTCACCACTTCCAAATTACCAGTATATGTTTTCCAGGCGTACTGAAACTGCGGGTGAAAAAGCAGGCACTAACACGGTCAAACCCTTTTTTGTGGGGAACACCATAACAAGCACTCCTTTTTTCGGACCGGTTGTTCAGAAACAACCTGCGGCAACAAAGACTGCCACTGTAACAGCAGATGATTTGTTAAAGGAGGCGCAGCAAACGGTGAAGGATGTGGACGATATGCAGAACCAAATTCACCAGGGCATTTGCGAATTGCTTAGCGCGGCAATGGGCGGCATTACCAGTACCAATGATACTATTAATAAAGACACCCCTGAGCTATTGGATATTTTTGCAAGCTTTGCGGCCAATTGCAGCAGCCTGGGCCGGTACATTACCTTAAAACCATCCAAAATTAACGACAAGCATTATAAAACCTATGCTCATTACAGGGGCAATGATGACACGTCTGCTAAATCAACAGGACGATTTTATAATGACGACTGGCACCAGGCGGTATCTGATTACCTGCATACCAAAGACAGAGAATCAATCCGGAAAGTGGGTGGATTTTATAAACGCCAGAATGATACCATTAACCTGCCTTCAGACAGTTCGTTTGGAAATGCATTACACGAGTCTGTCCACAGGCTATCGGGGCCCTTATTTCAAACTTATTTTGGTCAATATCTAAATGAAGGGCTTACTCAATCCTTCACCAATAAGCTGCTGCATGAAGCGCATTTTGCCGGGGAAACGAAAAGTGATTATGGTAGTAACCTGGCCGATATGCAATTGCTGTTAGCAAAACTCCAGGGCAACGAAGATTTGCTGGCGCGTGTTTATTTTATGAATGATGGCGAAGCAGTAAAGCAAATTTACACCGCCCTGCATTTGCTGACGCCAGGAAGTAACCTGCCCCCTCCCGCAGACCCTGATAACATATTAAAAGCTATCAGGACCCCATAAATTCAAACTGAAAGCACGTCGAAGTTTTGCCTGCACCGCCCAAATTTTTCAAATGCATGTTGCGGGCAGTTTTTTATTTGTTCAACTTTTTCTTACCTGTTATTTTAACTACTTTTTAGTTGGGCTTATCCAATCTTTATAAATAAACCGTAGTGCATCGTAATAGGCAACTATTGGTTCAGTCATATGCGTTTCTGTTGGGTAATATTTATATTTATAATCAAGCCCGTTCAATGCCTTATTCATCAGTAATGTATCAAATTTCAACAAATTAGTGTGATAAGAACTTGAGTCCTTTACACCCTCACTTGCATCACTGTAAAACAGTGTTTTCTTTAGCACAGATGCTTTTTTTAATTTTTTATCAGCCAGTTTTAGCACATATTCACCATCCCACCAAAGAGAAGGACTTATCGCAATATAGGCATCGAACATATCAGGATGGGTAAGCATACAATTAATAGAAGCAATGCCGCCAAAAGAATGTCCGGCAAATATTTTGAAAGGTTGGGTTTTGTAGTTTGTCTCAATGTAGGGCATTAATTCCTCTCTTATGAATTGAAGAAACGCTTCGTTGCCACCACTTGGTTTCATCCAGGAGATGGCACTTGTGTCCGGTTGTCCAAAATAGTTAATGATGCTTTTTGTTGGTGTGAGGTCTCTTGTCCGTTTTGTATTGGTGATACCCACAACTATCATTTGGGGTATAACATTTACGTCCCAACGACTTAGATAATCGGTATACTGAGACAGCATATCAAAATGACTTTCTGCGTCCATTAAATACAATACCGGGTATTTTTTATTCAAATTTGCAGTGTCCGGTGTTGGATAGTGAATATAAATCTTGCGATTTTCGTTGAGTACCCTGGAGGAAATTGTGACAACGTCACTTAAAATATGCTTGTATAACCCTGTCTTCTGCGCCTTAGACTGGAAAGTACAAATCAAAAAAAATATTATAAAAGCTTTAATAAAATTGTAAAACAAGATTGTATGGTTTAAGTCAACGTGCAATTTAACCGGTTTGTGAAAATTGCCGCTAACGCCGGGACTTTTTGCTGCCGGGGAAGAATTCCATCGGGCCGGCCACTGGACTAATTGAATAAAACTGATTTTACATTTTACTCAAAACATTATTTGTAATCGTACACACCGCACTACTCCCATTGAACCCCGAAGCATATTGTTTGTTCGTCGGCCCCACTGGTATAAAGCAATTGTGTAAAAGCGATAATCTGAAATGCCTGATTTTTTGATGCGGTACAATTAACAACAATCACTGTCTACTACCTTAAAAGTATTCCAGGTAATCTATTTACTGATTTTTTCGATTTCTATCGCATCGCCGGTCATGGTGCCGGTAATACTTACTTTGTCACCGATAAACTTAGCCACTTTTTTAGGATTACTGATTGTATAAACTTTGTCTCCCACTACAAAGACTGGGGCAGCGCCATTTTTAACGCATTTCTTTGCACAAGCCGCGTGGTCTGCATTATTGCCTTTTGTGCCGCAATCAGCATCACTGATGTACCCGGTCCAGGTACCTTTATCAGCGCCAAAAACAATACCGGAGAAAAACATTACTAATAACAGTAAATACTTTTTCATAATAAGTAAGTTAAATGGTGAACAATATGGTTGACTAAGTTACAAATTAATCCTTACAGGATGTATTGTCTTTTTGCATTTTATGAGCAGCAATGCAGGTCTCTTTTATTGTTCATTTGTTACAATAAACAATCCTTACACTAAACCGCTCAGGGCCTTACCTGGCCATTGCCGCGGACTATCCATTTGTAACTGGTTAATTCATCTAATCCCATGGGGCCCCGGGCATGGAGTTTTTGGGTACTGATTCCTATTTCGGCGCCAAGACCGAATTGTGCGCCATCTGTAAAAGAAGTGGCCACATTGGCGTAAACGGCAGCTGCATCAACACTGTTTAGAAACATTTCAATATGCGCGGCATTCTCAGAAACGATTGCTTCACTGTGTTTTGAGCTATACTTTTCTATGTGTTTCAAAGCATCTTCAAATTGCACAACGGTTTTAATGGCCATTTTTAATGATAAAAATTCTGTACCAAAATGAGTATCATTTGCCTGGTGTAACAGACTGGCAGGGTACCGGCCGTCCAGGGCTGTAAATGCCGCGGCATCAGCAAATATTTCCACTTGTTTTTCCGCTAACGGAGCCAGTATTGCAGAAAGACCTGGTAATAGTTGATGGTGTACGATAAGGCAATCAAGTGAATTGCAAACACTGGGCCTGCGGGTCTTCGAATTGAATACAATATTGCTGAGTTTTGTGATGTCGGCACTCTCATCGGCAAAAACATGTACAATACCTGCACCGGTTTCAATAACAGGTATTTTACTATGCTGGCGGACAAAGTTGATAAGGTTTTGACTTCCCCGGGGAATGACCACGTCAACATAACCAACAGCATTCAACAGGGCTGTAGTTGCTTCACGTTCGGTTGGCAATAAAATAGCCATGTCGGGGTTAAGCTGGTGTTTCAACAACACGCTGTGAATGATACCAATAATTGCTTTATTTGAATTCGCCGCATCGGCACTCCCTTTCAATAAGGCAACATTACCCGTTTTGAAACAAAGTGAAAATACATCCATCGTCACGTTGGGTCTTGCCTCATAAATTACTGCGACAACGCCCAGGGGTACACGGATTTTTGATATCTCCATTCCGTTCGGCATTGATTTTTTCAAGAGCATTTCTCCGAGCGGACTCTTTAATGCCGCTACATTCCGAATTTCCGCAGCGATATCCCTGATTCGCGCGGCAGTTAATTTCAGGCGATCATATTTTTCATCAGTCGGATCCATGCGCTCCAGGTCTTTTTGATTCTCTGTTAAAAGAAAATCGGTTTGGCCAACAAACGAATCAGCCATGTTAAGCAAAACATCAGCAGTCATGTTTTTATCCATCGCGGACACATCAACAGCTGCGTTTTTTGCCTTTTCAAAAAATGAAGTATAGTTCACCTTTTAGATGTTTAAGTATAAATAATCATAATGAACCAGTGGCCGTTGCTGCTTTTTTCCCATGCGTTCACGGGCTTTGTCCGAACCGTAATTGGCAATTCCCCAGCCTATCGATTCACCGCTTTGGTCTGTTAGTTTAATGATATCGCCTTTTTGAAAATCCGCTTTTATACCAATTACCCCAATGGGTAATAAACTGACGGGCTTACCCGAGGCAAGCATTGCTTTTGCACCTTCATTAATCTGCACAACACCTTTTGCTGCTTTTTCTGAGTGGGCAATCCATTTCTTTTTACCGGATACTTTTTTGTTGGCAATAAATGTTGTGTGCTTTACTTTGCCTTCCAGTACATCGGTCAAAATATTAACCCGCTGTCCGTTTGCAATATGAACTGAAATACCCAGGCTGGCAATTTTTTGTGCGATATCGGTTTTAGTGAGCATTCCACCTCTTCCAAACTCCGAGCGTGTTGCGGAAATGAAGGAGGCTACATTAATCGTTGTGCTGTCAATTTCTTCGATCACCCTGCTTTCCCTGTTTTTTGGATCTCCATCATAAATACCATCCACGTTTGTCAGTATGATAAGCGCATCGGCATTCAGAAAAGAGGCAATCAAGCCTGCCAGTTCATCATTATCTGTGAACATTAGTTCGGTTACCGATACAACATCATTCTCGTTTACCACCGGAATCACGTTATGCTTCAGCAAAATCTCAAAACAGTTTTTCATGTTCAGATAATGAATACGGTCGCGGAAATCTTCTTTTGTCACTAATACCTGTGAACACAATAACTGGTAGTCCTGGAATAACTGGGCATAAATATTAATGAGCTTTACCTGCCCGATTGAAGCCAGCAATTGCCTGGTTGCAACAGCCTCCAGTTTTTCATCAATTTGCAATAAACTCCGGCCGGCCGCCACCGCACCAGAAGAAACCACCACCAGTTCCTTACCCTGTGCTTTTATAGCAGCCAGCTGGTCTACCAAATGCTTGATGCGTGACAGGTTGGGCAGTCCGTCTTTTTGGGTCAAAACATTTGACCCGATCTTTATAATTATCCGCTGGTAAGAGTTAGGCGACATCCTGAAATAATTGAGTGGGCAAATTTACACATGATATGACCAATTATAATAAAATATGCTAACGGCCTGCAGTATTGCAGTCAGACCCGGTATTACAGCAACCTGCAGCAGGCTGCTGGTTTAGTTGCATACAATGATGGAGGCATCCTGGTTGACAATATTAGCGTACAATAGATGTTTACTGCTCTTTTATTTGTAAATAAAAAAGCATTTTTTTGTTGTTGTGTAATCCTGCTCTTGCCAGGGCTAGAATAAAATTTTGTCATTAATTTTTAGTTAACTTCATAAAGACTACAGCCATTATGAAAAGTGCCTTATTATATTTCTTCGGGGCATTGATAGTAATAAATGCATGCGCCCAGTCGGCTACTGCAGATCCGCTTACATTTTCCGGAACCCTGTCTTCCGTCTCTTTCGATAGTAACAATACACCTGCAAGAGATTCCGGAAAGGCATCATACGCATTGGTTGCAGGGGGAAGCAAGGGTATTGGGTATGCCATAGCAGAAGCGCTGGCCAGGCGCGGTTATAATCTTATATTAATTGCAAGACATGCGGATTCATTAATGAGTGCCAAAATCAAACTGGAATCATTATACCATATTCATGCAGAGATTTTATCCTATGATCTTAGCCGCAATGAATCGGCAAGGGAAATTGCTGCGTGGTGTATGGAAAGGGATATTCCATTGAAAATGCTTTGCAATGTAGCTGGTTTCGGGGGTGCAAGAGATTATTTATCATTGCCGCTGGATACCCTGCGCTATATGATTAATTTAAATGTCGGCTCAGCCATGTCGCTCACACTCACCCTGCTGCCATTGTTGGAAAAGAATGCGCCCTCTTATATTTTAAATGTAGGCAGTATGGCAGGCTTTGCACCTATGCCGGTAAAAAATTTATATTCCGCCACTAAATCTGCCATCGTTTTTTTTAGTTATTCGCTCCGTTACCAGTTGCAGGAAAAAAATATCAGCGTGAGTGTTCTTTGCCCGGGCCCGGTTTTTACTAAACCCGGAATAGAGAAAGAGACAAAGGAAAAATTAGGATGGATTGGCATGCAGATGGCCATCTCACCGGAAAAAGTAGGAGAAATTGCTGTGCGGGAAACATTGAATAAAAAGCTGGTCATCGTACCCGGTACTATGTCCAAAATAATGGCTTTCTTTATCAGGGTGCTTCCAAGAAGGTTAGTAGTAGCTATTTATAATAAGGTTGGCAGTAAATAGTTGTTCCTTCACAGAGTTTTATATTATGCAGTAATCTTCAACGCTATTATGTCGCGATTCACCCCCTATATAGTCGTTTTTACACAGTGTAAAATCCTGAAATGCCTTCGATATTTGCATTGTCAATAAAAATCAAAACAATTTAAAGAACGTTTATGGAAAGAGTATTTAGAGCATTTAATGTCCCTAAACCAGTAATAATAATTGCAATGCTTTTTTTTACAGTATTTCAGTCGAACGGGCAACAGCATAAACCTGCCGGCAGCGGCTACGTTCCTGTTAATGGAAGTAAAGTTTATTACGAAGTGTATGGTGAGGGCAGGCCTATCGTTTTACTGCATGGTGCCTTTATGACCATTGGGACGAACTGGGGGCAAATAATACCTGAATTGTCAAAAACAAGAAAAGTAATTGCTATTGAGTTGCAGGGACATGGGCACTCACCTTTTTCTGACAGAAAATTAGACTATGCTACCCTGGCAAGTGATGTGGAAGGCGTAATGAATCACCTGAAAGTTGACAGTTCGGATGTTGCAGGATATAGCATGGGTGGCTACGTAGCTTATCAGTTGGCAATACAAAGCCCTAAACGGGTAACAAAACTAGTGATCATTTCTTCTACTTATAAAAGTAGTGGCTGGCAGCCCGAAGTAACCAATGCGTTTAAAAGTATGAAGCCCGAATTATTTACGAATACTCCTATGAAAGCAGCATACGATGCAGTAGCACCTGACAAAACAAAATGGACAAAGTTCCTGGAAATGATGATTGCTTTTGCCGGTGTTCCGTTCAACCTGGGTGAAACCAATATTTCTAAGATTACTTCGCCTGTATTACTGATATCGGGCGACAATGACGGCGTGGATAAAATTGAATTGATAAGAACGTATCAACTACTGGGAGGTGATGTATTTGCGGATTTTGGAGCAATGCCAAAATCGCAATTGGCCATTGTTCCTTCGCAGGGGCATGTGAGCCTGATGATGCAGACGAAAACAATATTAGGTTACCTGGATGGCTTTTTAAAGTAAACAATTTCAATTAAACTATAAATAAAAATAAGATGAGAAAGATAATTGTTTTATCAATGATTACATTAGATGGCGTAATGCAGGCACCGGGTGGACCGGATGAAGATACATCAAGCGGTTTCGAATATGGCGGTTGGTCTGCCCCTTATGGCGACGACCTTTCTGGTAACACTATGGAAAAACTAATGAAACCTGCAGATCTTCTTCTGGGCAGGAAGACTTTTGATATTTTTGAAAACTACTGGCCTAAGCACGCAGACTATTGGCCGGGTATCAATGATGTCACGAAATACGTCTTGTCCACAACCAGGAATAAATCAGATTGGAAAAATTCAGTTTTCCTCAATAGTCTGCCAGATATTGAAAAGTTAAAAAACTCAGAGGGTTCTGACATTAAAGTATGGGGCAGTAGTAAGCTAATTCAGCTGCTGCTAAAAAATGACCTGGTAGACGAACTTTGGCTGATAATTCATCCGTTGACGCTTGGTAAAGGAATAAAATTGTTCGACAACGGTCCGATTCCGGCAGCATTTACATTAACTGAAAGTACAGCTACACCAGGCGGAGTTATTTTTGCCAATTACAAGCGGGCCGGAGAAGTAAAGACAGGTACTGTTGGAGCATAATTGCCCTGGTTGCCCCATGCATTGAGTAATCCCGGGGCCTTTCTACCCGCGATCGTGTGCTACGACTTTTTTGTTTTCGCCTTTTGAAGAGAAAAATTTGAAGCAAGTCGCAATGAAAAGGCATTTATTCGGGACGAGGTGCAGAAAATAGAAATTCCAACCGGCAATTAATTCAGCTGCTGTAATTGTTTGCATATACCACCCAACATGGGTGGTTTTTTATTTTATCAAAAACCACCGCTTTCACGCTGGCGTCACCCATTGTCAGCCCATCTGTAAGAAAAAAACGGCAGGACTGTATTCGGGCGAAGCTCATTGACTATCATACATATACGGTGTATATGAAATAGAGCTTACTTATTCTGCTGTTTTGCACTTATTTTACGTATTTTCCTTACAATTTCTTTATTTTGATTCATATTGCGGCCGGAGTAATTATTTTAATGAGCGGAGGATCTTACTTTCAGCTGGATTACGCCGATACGGGCATTGCCAGCCCGCCAGGAGCGCGCTTTAAAAGATTTTACTTTTACAACTATTATGGTGAGGTATATACTTTGCATGTCGGTGTTTTTATTATTGAAAATAGCTTGTCCGGCTCAGTCTTACGGTCTAAGTTTTATTAGCCACGAAGCAGTATTGGAAAAAAGGACCGCCCTGGAAATTTGCCCCGACGACTCCTTGTGCTTCAGCCGGAATTTCGAATTTTCTTTTGACCTGACCTTTCTACAGAATTATCAGATATATTTTGGATATGTTTTGCGCATGGTGAGCAATAACAATGAAAATATAGATTTAATTTATAACCAGCCAACATCTTCTTTCCAGATAATAGTAGGTGAGCATTTTTCCGGAATACGTTTTAATATTGACAGTCTTCACCTCTTTAAACAATGGAATCGTATTAGTATACAGTGTGACCTGGAGAAACAGAAATTGCAATGTGTAGTCAATAATAAATTAATAGGTTCAAGCAATCTGGCTATCCACGGCAATTGTTTTAAATTTTTATTGGGCGCCAATGATTTTCAAAAATTTAAGACCCGTGATGTGCCACCTATGCAGATAAAGGACATACGGATTTTGGAGAATAGCAAACCCACCTACTATTGGGCTTTAAATGAAACCGCAGGTACGGTGAGTTATGATAAAATCCATCGTAAGCAGGCCAGTATAAAAAATCCGGTGTGGGTAAAAAACCAACACCAAAAATGGGAATCCGTCGACTTTTTTACCATAAAAGGGTATGCAGGTGTTGCGTTTGACGATAAAAGTGATAAGTTGTACATCACAGGCTCAGATTCTATTGCCGCATACAACCTTAAAAATGGCAGTCAAATGGAATGGTTGCCGGCCAGTCACCAGAACCTTTTACTGGGTCATCAGAATATCTACGACACGTTGAGTAAAAAATTACTGGACAGCTATGTCGACCATAAAAAAGTGGTCTTCTTTGATTTTCAAAACCAGAAATGGGATTTTACTTTTCCATCTGCAGGCGTCAATTTAACCAGGTACTGGCATTCGAATAAATTCATTTCCAAAACCGATACTTCCTTATACGTTATAGGAGGATATGGTTATTTAAGATATAATAATCTTGTACAACGATATCATTTTGCATCCCATAGCTGGGAAACGCTGACACCCACGGGTGATTATTTCACGCCCCGGTACCTGGCTGCCCTTGGTACAGATCCGGAAGGAAAATTTGCTTATATCTTAGGCGGATATGGTAGCCAAACCGGCGACCAGATGCTTGATCCTAAATATTATGATGACCTGTTCCGTTACGATATAAAGAAAAACTCATTTAAAAAAATTGGCAAGTTTAAGTCTCTAAACAATGCCTTTACATTTGCAAACAGTCTTATAGCAGATTCCACCGGTTACTATGCGTTGATTTTTGCAAATGACAGCTACCATTCAAATCTCCAATTGATCCGCGGTTCTTTCAAAGATTCGGTTTTGCAACAACTGGGAAATACCATTCCTTATAATTTTCACGATATACAGTCCTTTGCTGATTTGTATTATTCTTCCCAAAGCAATAAGCTGATTGCCGTAACCCTGTTTTATAGTCCGGAAGATGCTAAAGAGCAAAAAACAGAGGTAAAAATATATTCCCTTAATTTTCCGCCAGAGCTGCCAGACAGCCAGGCGGGGAGTGCCGTAGAACCAATGAGCCAACGGTGGTGGTGGCTGTGGTTATTGCCGGTAGTAATAGTATTAACAGGTTTTATTTTGTTTGTAAGAAAAAAAGGACGGGCGGCCAGGTCCGTTGTTACCAAAGCTTCTATTCCGGTGGTACAAAATGAAACCCCACCAGTAGCCCATGACCCTGCCGTACAATTATATAAAGAACAAAGTACGCGATCCAGCATTTATCTTTTTGGCCAGTTCCAGGTGTTTGATAGAGAATGCAATGATATCACACGGTTGTTTACGCCCTTATTGAAAGAATTATTTCTTATTCTGGCCATTTATACCGTTAGAAACGGTCGCGGAATATCTTCAGAGACACTGAACGAATTATTGTGGCACAACAAATCCGATAAGGACGCAAATAACAACCGCTCTGTCAATATCGTTAAATTAAAAATCATCCTGGAAAAGATTGGAAACTGCACCATTGACAGCAAATCGGGCTACACGCGACTGCTTGCTGAAGGAAGTGAAATGTACATTGATTATAAAGAATATGTTGCGCTTTCACTTGCACCGGCGGAGCAGGAAAGAACCAGCCGTCCATTGTTGCTCAATATCATAAAAAGGGGGGCATTTCTTGCCCAAACAGAATATAACTGGCTCGACGATATTAAATCTGAAATATCCAACGTTGTAATTAATAAGTGTTTGGGTTTAATAAGAAGTCTTGAGTTATCCAAAGACCCGGAATTTATTATAGAGTTAACCAGTTACATATTCTGTTTTGATAAGCTCAATGAAGACGCACTGATTTATAAATGTAAATGCCTGATTTTCCTTAAACGTCTTACCCAGGCTAATACTACTTATCAAAAATTTATCAAAGAATACAAAGATATTTACGGTGAAGATTTCGGTAAGCCATTTCATGATATTATTAATTAGCTCCATTTTTGTTGATACATTATGTAAACAAAAAATAATCAACAAAAAATGCAGTATTAAGTAAATATTAAGCAGTTTATTAACCTGTACGCCATATATTTCATCTTTTAAGTAACTGGGGTAGACAGTAATGGAGCAATAACGGAAGCCTGATAACCAGGCCCCGGCATGCAAACCCGCGGTTCTAATAGGGTAGAAACATACAGACAGGAACGAAAAGCCACTGGTATATTTTTATAAACTCCAACAGTCCGCTATTGCTATTTCAAGGATGCCCGCCGTTCGCACGGCGGGCTTTTTTTATACCCGATGCCGGATTGTTTAGCCCGGTCATTGCATTACCTCAGCCCTGTATTGCCAGCCATACTTGCTGCACTTATATAATTTTCCTTCCCCATATATTTTTTTTCTGATTAATAATGGCAGTTATGAAAATATTAGTATTCTATTAATGGTCATTTCCTTAATTGCATCATAAAATATTAAAAGTAAACAGGTATACATAACATAATGAGGGTGCTTACTTAATTGCATTTTCAATAATGTAAGTATGTGGCAGCGTATTGGTCGGGCTGTTTCGGAAAGATGTGTACTTGTACGTCATAGAATAACAGCAAATACATCCCCGTTTTAATGACCTGTTTTTGAAAATATTTAAACGATTAACAATCCGCAACTCAAATGCGGGCATTGACTGAAGCTATATGAAATTAAAATTTAGAGTAAGACACAAAGCTGCGGCTTTTAGAAAATTAATGACGGCTATTGTCAGGTTTGCAATTCCGTTTGTTTCCTTTGCTGTACATGCCCAGACAATGGTATCAGAAGGCGCTAAAAAGGATAACCTGGTATACATAGACCCCACCATCGGTAACGTGGCACAACTGCTGCAGCCTACGCGGCCTACGGTACAACTTCCTAACCAGATGATGCGAATGTACCCGAAGCGGGCCGACTTTATTGACGACCAGATTGATGGCTTCCCGTTGATGATTGTTTCACACAGGTTGGGCGAAGTTTTTTGTATAAAGCCTTTGTGCACAGACCTGAATGCCGAAAGCTGGAAAAGAAAACAGGCATATGACCATGATCTGGAAGTGGTAAGGCCCTGGTATTATTCCACCTATCTGATAGATGATGATGTTTCGGTTGAATTTGTGCCGGGAAAGAAGACGGGTATTTACAGGTTTTCTTTTCCTCAAAAAGACGTGGATAAAACCATCCTTTTTAATACCTGCAACAATGGCATCGGCGATTTTCATTTTATTTCCCCTGATGAGATATCCGGCACGGAAACCTACCACGACGATATTAAAGTGTATATGTATGGGAAATTTAGTGTGCCCGGCATACCGGGCGTTGTAAAGGACAATATTTTAACTGCATCAAATGATATTTCCGGTAAGGATATTAAGTCTTACATCCAATTCGCCAAAGGCAGCACTGCCACCATTGAATTTAAATACGCTGTTTCTTTTGTAAGTGCCGGGCAGGCAAAAAAGAATTTTGAGGGTGAACTCACGGGCACCACATTTGAAAACCTGAAGGATGCCGGTCAGGCTGCATGGGGGAAAGTAATGCAGCAGATACAGGTGCAGGGCGGCACAGCTGCGCAAAAGCGTTCCTTCTATTCTGCCCTCTACAGGTGTTACGAAAGAATGGTAGACATTACAGAGGATGGCAAATATTACAGTGGGTTTGATAAAAAAATCCACAGCACCACAAGACCATTTTATGTTGATGACTGGACCTGGGACACTTATCTGGCACACCATCCTTTGCGCACCATACTCAACCCGGCACAGGAAGAAGACATGCTCAACTCCTATGTATCCATGTATGAGCAAAGCGGATGGATGCCAACTTTTCCTGTGCTTTTTGGTGACCATGCCTGTATGAACGGCTTTCACTCTTCCATTATGTTTCTGGACGGATACCGTAAGGGACTCAGGAATTTTGATGTAACGAAGGCCTATGAGGGGATGTATAAAAACAGTACACAGGCTACCATGCTTCCCTGGCGGAACGGCCATAAGACCCTACTTGATGACGTGTACCTTACCAAAGGATACTTTCCGGCATTAAAGCCAGGCGAAACCGAGACCGATGCCACCGTAAACTCATTTGAAAAACGACAGGCGGTAGCTGTTACCCTGGGGGGCAGTTATGATGACTGGGCTGTCGCGCAAATGGCAAAGGAACTAGGCAAACAAACTGATTATGCCACATTTTCCCGGCGTGCCTTCAACTATAAAAATTTATGGAATAGTAAGGCACAAATGTTTTTGCCTAAAGATGCACTGGGGAACTGGATAAATATAGACCCCAAGTTTGACGGCGGCCCGGGTGGCCGGGAATATTATGATGAGAACAATGGGTGGACATACCTGTGGCAGGTACAGCAGGATATAAACGGACTGATTGATTTAATGGGGGGAAAGTCCGGGTTTGAAAACAAGCTCGACCAACTTTTCCGTGAGCCGCTGGGCAGGAGCAAGTATGATATGTGGTACAAGTTTCCCGATGCGACCGGGTTGGTAGGGCAATACTCTATGGGAAATGAACCAAGCTTTCATATTCCTTACTTATACAATTTTACAGCAAGCCCCTGGAAAACACAGAAGCGGGTGCGGTTTCTGTTAGACCTCTGGTTTAAAGACAATGTATTTGGCATACCGGGCGATGAGGATGGTGGCGGCATGTCTGCCTTCGTGGTATTCTCATCATTGGGTTTTTACCCGGTTACACCCGGTCTTCCCCTTTATACCATTGGCAGCCCGGTATTTGAAAAGTCGACCATCAGCCTCCCTGGTGGAAAACAGTTTACTGTAATGGCCGACGGATGTTCAGTAATAAACAAGTATATACAAAGCGCCGATTTTAATGGGGTGGCTTTGAACAGCCCCTGGTTTACACATGAACAGTTGATAGCTGGCGGCACCCTTCATTTAAAAATGGGACCAAAGCCTAATAAAACCTGGGGTACCGGAGTATTTGTTGCAAAGAAAGATTGAGTTCAATGCGGATATCGTTGGTACAGGATATTGGAAGCGCCCGGCGCTTATAACTGTATATAGAAGAATATCCGGCTTGCCGGGCTTGCCATCAGGGCCTATAACCGCAATTGAACCGTTTCACAGGAAAATAATAATTGGTCGACGGCCTTTTTTAAAAAATATACCGAAAACGGCAAAATTAATATTGCATTAGTAGATTTTTAACCCCCATGTTAATGCTCCGGAGATAGTTTAGCAGTTGATTTTATATTTAAATACAACCATTGCCGGATAATTCCCCACAATGGTTTTGGAACATCTGTCCGCTTCTAAAACTAACATGATATGCTGCCAAAGAAAAAATCAGGGCGCTTCTTTCGTCCCCCTTGATCGTCCCCAATCCTCATTGTACATCATTTTCTATTTCAATCTTGCCAAACAACTTCTACGATAATCTTGCAAAACCTGTTTGCATATGAACAAAATAAACTATCTGCTTTTATTAACTTTTTTGCTTCCAATGAGTCTTTTCGCCCAGACCACCCAGGTGCGCGGCATAGTAAAAGATTCTGTTTCCGGAAGCCCGCTGAGCGGTGTTTCAGTTGAACTGAGGAACCTGAAAGGGAGACTTGCCGGGGCTACCACCAATAAAAATGGTGAGTACAATCTCCAGTCAAGTACCCCTGCTACCAGGATTGTTTTTTCTCACACGGGTTTGGGAACCGTTGAAGAGAATATCGGTGGCCGCAGCAACATTAGTATTTCCCTTGCACCCATTGCGGCCAGTCTTTCAGACGTGGTAGTGGTAGGTTATACCACCCAGCGAAAAATAACGCTTACGGGTGCGGTTTCGGCCATTCAGGGATCTGATATGGTTCGGACCCGAAACGAGAACGCGCTCAACACCTTAACTGGTAAATTGCCAGGTGTGCGTGTTTCTCAGAAAAGCTCCAGACCCGGTGCTTACGACGCAACGATTGATATTCGGGGTATGGGTGCGGCGGTTACCAACCCGCCGAGCAATCAACCGGTGCCACCATTATTTGTAATTGATGGAGTTATTCGCGATAAAGATTACTTCGCCCGTATGAGCGCGGAAGAAATTGAAAGCGTTTCTGTTCTTAAAGACGGATCTGCAGCCATATATGGTTTGCGTGCCGGTAATGGCGTTATTGTGGTTACTACTAAAACTGGTAAATCGCAAAATGGCAAAGTGGATATCACTTTCAACTCTGCCTTTTCCATGCAGCAATACCTGTATGTTCCCGGAAGTGTAACGGCACCAGAATATTTTAATTTGAGAAACGAACAGAACTGGCAGGATTTCAATGGAAATTACCTGGTTAGAAGGAATCCAATATTTACCGCCGCACAATTTCAACCTTACACAGATGGAACAAAACAATCGTACAATTGGATGAACCAGGTGTTTAGAAAAAATACTCCCCAATATGATAATAGTGTTAGCGTGAATGGCGGTAGTGACAGAATACGGTACTACTTTAACCTGGATTATACAAAACAGGAAGGTGCTTATAAAACGGGCGATTTGAAATCGGAACGTTGGGCCGTGCGCAGCAACCTGGATGCCCAGATTACAAAAGGGTTGAAAGCGAAAGTTCAAATGGGAGTTATATTAACGAATACCAAAGAACCGAATGGTTCGGGCTGGCCCACTTACAAGGCCGCATGGTTAACGCGCCCCGATGCAGCTTACTATGCCAACGATAACCCGGCTTACCCCAATGGAGATAATAGTGTATTGTACGATCAAAACAATACGATGGTACAAACCAACGCTGCCTTTGTTGGGTTAAACACCAACAGAGACAGAAGATATAACGGTACCGTGACTTTGCAGTATGACCTTCCCTGGGTCAAGGGCCTTTCAGTAAAAGGGTTATATGATTACGCCATGCGTATTCCTGAGTATAACAATTATCACCGTGGTTATAACTTGTATATATATAATCCGGCCAGTAGTACCTATACAACGGTACCAAGGGCCGTACCTTCATCCGTAGAGAAAGGAACTACCAGTTATTATGATAGAACCATGCAGGGTGGATTATACTATAATAATTCCTTTAAAAAGCATAATGTAAACAGCTTCCTTATTTATGAGCAAACCTACAATCAGTTCGATGGTTTCAGCGCATATCGTGAAGTTTTGGTTGAATCTCAATACCTGTTCGCAGGTGAGCCTAATACGCAGCAGCGCGGTGTGGGACAAACTCCCTGGGACCGTGCAAGCAAATCTTTGATAGGATCGGTAACCTATGATTTTAACAGAAAATACCTGCTGGATGTTAAGTTCCGCTACGATGGAAATTCCCGTTTTCCAAAAGGCAGCCAATATGGTTTCTTCCCGGCAATTTCAGCCGGATGGCGTATTGGCGAAGAAGATTTTATCAGAACCAGTCTTCCTTTCGTTACAGAATTGAAATTAAGAGCTTCTTATGGAGAATTGGGTGATGACGGTACGGCAGGTAATTATCCTCCAACTCCGGGATATACCATTAATCCAAACGAAGTAGGTTGGTTCTTTGGCAATCCGCCAGTGCTGAATGGCGGTGTTACTACCAACGCTATTCCGAACGCCAATCTAACCTGGTTAAGAATTAAAAGTTATAATCTCGGTCTTGATTTTGGATTCTTTAATAATAAGATTACGGGTACTCTTGAAGTATTCAGAAGAGATCGTTCCGGGTTGCTGGCATCGCGCCTGGAAGCTGTTCCAGGAACAGTAGGAGCTAACTTACCACAGGAAAACCTTAATGGCGACCGTAATTTCGGTTACGAAATATCGCTGGCTTACAAAAACAAGTTTCATAATATTTCTTACTATATATCCGGTCAGATTTCTGCTACCAAATACCAGCGGACAAACTGGTTGGAAACGCCTGCTGCCAATTCCCTGGACAAATGGAGAAACCGCACCGCTAACCGTTACCAGAATATCTGGTGGGGAAATGAATCAGGCGGCATGTTCACATCATTGCAGGATATCCGCAATTTCACAACATATACAACAGGACAGGGTGCATTACCTGGTGACTGGTATTTGAACGACTGGAATGGCGACGGTGTAGTGAATGCAAGCGACGACCATCCAATAGCTACTACAGGTCTTCCTGTATTTAACTATGGTATCTCATTGGGCGGTAGCTGGAAGAATTTTGACTTAGCAATGGATTGGCAGGGTGCATATGGTGTTAATGTACAATACGGTGAAGTACTCGTTGAAGCATTGGCTTTTGGCGGACAAAATACGCTGACCTGGTTTATGGATCGCTGGCACCCTGAAGATCCAAATGCTGATTATTTCAGTACGAAGACAAAATATGTACCGGGGTATTATCCGGTTACAGGCCACGACGGACGCAGAACAGGTACCAATGGTATAATGAACGCATCCTATATACGTTTGAAAACCCTTGAAGTGGGCTATACGTTCAATTTTAAACCGCTTACAAGAGTTGGAATCAGAGATCTCAGACTATTCCTGAGCGGGTATAATTTGTTGACATTTACCCCGCTTAAAGATGTAGATCCTGAGCGCCCTGGTATTAATGGTGGTGGCGCATCTACAAGTGGTATCGATTTTTATAATGACCCGATTACCAGAACCTTTACAGCCGGCCTGAAACTTAAATTCTAAAAAACATTATGAACAAGTATATTATGAAAAGATACCATCTTTTTTATACGGTGCTTTTGACAATGATCTTTTCCGCTTGTCAAAAGTTGTCCCTGGAGCCTAAAGGCGTTCTGGGTCAACCCGAACTTTTTGGTAACGAGTTTGGCGTAAAGAAATATTTTACCGGCTTGTATAACTACCTGCCCATCGAAGATTTTGTTTATTATGCAAATAATAACCCTGATGGTGGTAATGCTTTTCGTCCAACTAACTATTGGCAAGCGGGTAAAAACAGCCAGGGAAATGCGAGCGGTGAGTTCTTTAATCAATGGCAATTGGTTAATAATGGCGGCTTTGGCTACTGGCCTTATGACCGCATCCGCGAGGTGAACGTTTTTTTCCAGGATTTTCCTACCTATAAAAGCAAGTTTTCGACCACGGTGTACAATGCTTTGCTGGGAGAAGCATCTTTCTTACGTGCATACTTTTATTTTGGACTGGCAAAGCGTTATGGTGGCGTTCCAATTATGAAAATAGTTCAGAATCCGGTGGCAGGTAAGGATTCGCTGGAGGTTCCCCGTAACACAGAGTATGATACCTGGAAGTTCATTTATAATGATCTGAAATTTGCCGTTGATAATATGCCGGCAACCAGTGAAAGAGGACGCGCTAATAAGTATGTAGCTGCTGCACTCATGTCACGTGCCATGCTGTACGCAGGTTCTGTTGCTAAATATACCGTCTTCATGAATTATGGAGCGGATAAGGCTTACACGGCTGGTTTTGCAGGAATTGATCCGGGCAAAGCAAATGAATTTTTTCAATACGCTGCAGATGCAGGTAAAATTGTTGAAGCCGGGCCATATTCATTGTATACGAAGGACTATCCTGATAAGGCAACAAATTTTGCCAACTTGTTTTTAGACATTGGTTCATCTGAAAATATATTTGTTAAAGATTATGATCAAACTGCTCCCAACAATACACGTCTGCGTCACACCTATGATGCTCTTATGAGCCCTCAGCCGGATATGGTTTCATTTGTTGGCGCTGAAAGTTATCCTCCTTTCGATTTTATGGAGTTGTATGACATGCCAGCCCTGGTAAACCCTGATGGAACACCGGTTCGTTTCAATAACAGAAGCGATATCAGGACTGATATGGAACCACGTATGAAAGGTACCATGTATTTTGATGGCGATGTTTTAAGAGGTAAGACATTCAGTATTCAAAAAGGCATCTACCGCACTTATACCGGAACTGCAGCAGATGCGCAGGGTGGCAGTAACGGAGCACCTATCAACACTGGCGGTAACCGGATCTTAGGTGGAAGAGGCTGGACTACTGTAATCAACGGTGTTACATTAAATATTACGGGGGCTCATGGCAATTTCGATGACCAGGGCGCAGAAAATAATGGCTGGGGTGCCGCATTCGTGCGTAAATATATTAACCCTGCTATGACGCCTGCTGAATGTAAAGATTATGGCAGCGGTACGCCATGGATTGTATTCCGTTTGGGTGAAGTTTATTTGAATACTGCTGAAGCCCTCTATGAATTAGGCAAAAGAACGGAAGCGTTCGACTATATCGAAAAGCTTCGCATTCGTGCAGGATCTAAGGTTGCAAGACCAGCTATTGATATGGCCATGACAAATATTGGTTCGATAAACAAAGCGAACTATCCGTACCAGCTTGAAAAATCTCTCCAATTTATCCGCGACGAACGTGAGCGTGAATTGTACGGAGAAAATCATTGGTGGTGGGATCTTCGCAGATGGAGAACCGCCGACCAGGTGTTAAACAATTTCCGTCACAGGGTATTGAGTTGCTATTTTGTTGCTAACGAAGGAAAATATATTTACCTGGATGAAACGAACAGGCTTAACAGGTCATGGACCGCTGCCAAGTCATGTTTTTACGAACCAATTCCTGGGCCCGAAATTGGAAAGAACAACAAGCTTTTGCCTAACAATCCCTTGTATTAATCAATTATTATTAAAATTATGAAGAAGATAACTTATATAGTTTTAGGGATGGTGCTCCTGGGGCTTTCATCCTGTTATAAGAAAGACAACTGGGCAGAACCAGATGCGCGGGTGTACGGAAACATAGTTGATATTTACACCAAGAAGCCGCTGCTCACTTCCCAGAACGACTGGTCCATTCGTATTTGGGAAAGAACTTTTGCAGATGGTGTTCCAATCAACCAAAGCCTCGCAGTTAAACAGGATGGAACCTATATCAATAACAAGTTGTTTGCAGGAACCTACGATATGCTGCCTTTTGGGGGCCCTTTCTGGCCGGTAACGGATACTATAAAAAATATAGTGTACACTAAGAACGGTGTTCAGCAAGACTTTACAGTGACGCCCTATTTGCAGGTAGTTGATCTCACCACTTCAGTAGTGGGTACAGACCTCACGCTGACATGCCGTTTAAAAGCACCTAAACGCGTGGGACTTCCCAATATCGTAGAAGTTAAGCCTTACTTAAGTTTGAATGCATTTGTTGGTGAATCCAGCTATATTAATATCGCCGAGTATAACAACAAAAGGATCCAGATAAATAAATCATGGATCGATGAAAACGGCGATGTTGAAACAAGTAAACTGTATACAATCGGACCATTGCCGGTAAAGTCTGGCTATACTTATAATGTACGCGTGGGCGCTAACGTTAATGATGCCAACAAAAAGTACAACTATTCAGAGATCAAACAGGTTATTGTACCGTAAATTTTCAACATTGAAATGATAAACCACCTGAAAGGACGTCTCATGCAGATGAGGCGCCCTTTTTCAATTTTGTTATTTCTTGCTGTTAAAAGAGGGAGCAGCAGGTTAAATAGCCAACATTAATGTAAAACCAATGAAAAACTTATTGCATTTTTATAAACTGGAAATGATTTTACTTGCAGCAGTTGCCGGATGGATGGCAGTCTCGTGTAACGTTCAGAAGACATCTAAACAGGCGCCGGCAGTGATCGCAGAAAACCCTTTCATAAGAAATATATACACGGCAGACCCCTCTGCACATGTGTGGAATGATGGGCGGCTATACGTTTACGCATCACATGATATTACACCTCCGCGCGGATGCGATCTAATGGATCAATACCATGTTTTCTCAACAAATGATATGGTTAACTGGACGGACCATGGTGAAATATTGCGGGCAAGCCAGGTTTCCTGGGGTAAGCCACTTGTGAATGACGCAAAATTCATGTGGGCGCCTGATTGTGCGTTCAAAAATGGCAAATATTATTTTTACTTCCCGCATCCGGTTCAGGACCCCTGGAACGGAAACTGGAAAATAGGAATCGCTGTAAGTGATAAGCCTGCTGCTGGTTTCGTTGTACTGGATCATTGGTTGAAAGGTCTTCCCGACAAAGGTGAGATTGATCCCTGTGTTTTCGTAGACGATGACGGACAAGCTTATTTTTATTATGGCGGCGGTGGCAAAAGTTATGGCGCCAAACTCAAAGGCAATATGATTGAGCTGGATGGTGAACTTCAGCGAATGACAGGACTGGAAGATTTTCATGAAGCCACCTGGGTGCATAAGAAAGATGGAGTCTATTATCTTTCTTATTCCGATAATCATGATGAGAAAAGAGATAAGGAAGGAGTGAAAGGCGATAACCGGATGCGCTATGCTACCAGCAGCAGTCCGCTGGGACCATGGAAATACCAGGGAATATATATGGATCCAACCGACAGCTATACCAACCACGGATCCATCGTGCAATTCAAAGGACAATGGTATTCATTTTATCACAACAGTGAACTTTCCAGGAAAAATGGAGAGCCCAATGATTGGTTGCGTTCAGTTACTGTAGATAAATTGTATTACAATCCCGATGGCACCATTCAAAAAGTTATTCAGACAGGTTTAGGTAAGTAATTACATTTTTAGCCGCATGGGCAAATAAATGAATGTAGAAAACACGCCGCTCCAGTTTGAAATAGATGGACGCTTTTTTTAAACGATTGCAGGAAGAATGAACACGCATAGCCAGTGATATTAAGATAAGAAAATGGCTGGTGAGATGCAAACAAAATAAAATAACGTAACTATGAACAGGATAAATTTCAGCATTACAAAAACATTTTCAAAGCTGGCTAAAATGGCTATGATTGCCATTATAGCAATGTTTATTACAAACATTGCTAAAGCTCAGGCAGGAACAGTTGCGCAGCAGGTAAATCAACAAAGCATAAAAACTGTTTATCCTGCAAAAACTTGGGTGATATCTGACTTTGTAGTGACCGATCCGAGATTTGGCGCTAAAGCCGGGCCGGGGTTTGACAACAGGCCGGCTTTCCAGGCTGCTATAGACGCTGCATATAATAATGGAGGAGGCGTAGTGTACATTCCGGCAGGTAATTATGAGTTCCGCAGCCAGCAAACCACCACCAGGAAGGTGAGGGTTCGGCAGGGCGCTGAGCAAATAATGAAAGACTTCAATTTCCAGTATGTGCTGAATCTCCCGTCCAGTGTGCAACTCCGCGGCGACTGGGCAGATCCTGCATTGAACAAAGGGAAAGTTCTTGGAACCATTCTTGAAGTGCGCGTAGGCAAAAACGCGCCCAATTATAACGGAACTGTTGAAAGTTGGTGGAACGATGCGCAGGCTGCCAACGCACTGCGCACTACCTATACCAGTATAGCCGACAGATTTATAGACATGAATTCGGGAACCGGCGTAACAAACCTCTCCATATGGTATCCCGAACAGAATATCGATGACGTAAAACCATATCCATGGACATTATTTCAACCCGGCGGCGATTGTGTGACCATTGAAAACGTAACGCTTGTAAACGCATATAATGGTTTCTATTCTGCTCCCAGCGAACTTCATTATATTTTAAACAGTTACATGACCGCACTCCATACCGGAATTGAAGTGCATGTATGTACCGACATCGGACGTATTGAGCATGTTAAAATAGATCCAACATACTGGGCAAATTCAGGGCTTCCTGGTTCACCCTCCTTTGCGAAAGTGGCGGCGTACACGAAAGCGAATGGTACAGGATTCAATATGCACCGCTCCGATTGGGAGTATGTATCTAATCTGTATGTCTCCGATTATAAAACAGGTATGTGGGTTGGCAGAGAACCCGGTTATTTTGATACCCCCAATGCACAGTTTTACGAAATTCATATCAAAAATTGCGAAACCGGCATTTATGTCCAGGCCGTCAACCCATATGGCCTGCTTATTTCCAACTCTACATTCGGAGCAGAAAAAAATGGCAGGGCCGTATATTTCTATAATGATTTCAAAACTTCCGTTCAGTTCAATGGTGTAGATTTCACCGGACCCGTTATAAGCGATGGCAGTGACGGTGTTATTTCTTTTGAAAGCTGTACGTTTAGCAACTACAGCGACTTTGCGCTTAAAATAAACAACGGTAACGTACTGCTCACCCAGAGCGCGTTTAAAAAGCCTGCCGGTCATGTGTTGCTGGGTGCAGACGTGAATACGCTCAAATCGGTGAACTCCGGCTACAACGGTAAATTGGAAATTAAAAATGAAAGCAAATCCGCGAACGTTGAAATCAAAAATAGCAAGGAATATTTGTTTGATCCGATTCCAAAAAATATAGTTACAGATATTAAAGTACACCCGAAACCGGCATCCGGCAAAGTGTTGAAAGTTGATCTGCCAAGGGCAACGGGCTTTAATAACGAACAACCGGCAGAAGATATATCGGCTCAATTGCAAAAAGCATTAAACGAAGTGAAGGCTGCCGGCGGTGGTACCGTGTATCTGCCAGGTGGAAGATATTTGGTGAATAATCCCATTAAAGTTCCTTCGGGTGTTGAACTGAGAGGAACCTGGGATGTGCAGCACCATACACAGAGTGGTGGTGTTGGCATATTTACAACTTATGCGGGTGGTGCAGCCGGAGAAAATGGCCCTTCGCTGATACAACTGGCGGAAGGCGCGGGAATCACTGGATTAACCATCGTGCAGCTTAATTTAGCCACGGATGGTTATAGCACCGGGAATCCCAGAAAGACGCCGTTCCTGGTTCAGGGGCAGGGTCCAAACGTATATATTGTTAATGTAACTATAGGGGGCGGCGACAAAGGAATAGACCTGGCTTCGTACAACACCAGCAAACACTATGTTGATTATTTTGCCGGCGTGCTCGCCAGAGCGGGCATTTGGGTAGGCGGAGGTGCTGAAGGCGGATTTATCCGGAATATGCAGCTCAATCCGCATTACGGATCACGACTTCCACAAGGAGGACAGGGATATCCGATGGTATCATTGACACGTTTCGTACAATCAAATTGCAGCGCGCTTAAATTCGCCGATATTAAAAACCAGACAATTTTCAACAATTTCGTTTATGGGTCATTCTATGGTATCCATTTTCTGAAAGATACAATAACCGGTAAGAATCCTGGAGAAATGACGGTGATAGGTCATGGTTCAGACGGTTGCTCGTATTCTTTATTTGTAGAAGACGCTGATAAAAACACCAAACTAATAGCGATCAACTCCGAATTGGTTAATACGCGAACAGCAGAACCCGTGAGATCATATGTTCTGATGGGAGGCGAAGCCAATACCAATAAAGTTCACCCCGATGCTACACTTATCCTGTACAACAGTGCATTTTGGGGCAGTCCTACCATTGGGGCAATTATCAACAGCGGTACCGTGCGATTTCAACAGGCAAACTTCCAAAGGTCTGGTGCTCCCGCCATAGACAACAGGGGCGGAAAAGCGCATGCGTATTCGTCATACTTCGCACAAAGAATGCAAGGAGATGCTACCGGGGATAATGTGTATACAAGGCTACACGCTACCAGTGTTTCAACAGAGCTAACCAATAACTATTATATCTCCGGGTTTAGGGAAAACAGCGAGAAACCGGGCAAGACCTATGGATCTGATATTCATCCCGGTAAGAAGTGAAATGTTCAGTAGAACTTTCTTTACAACAATAAATCACCGGCTTCCACTCTATAATATTTCTGAGAACCGCTATCAATAATAAACGACAAAAGCCAGAATAATTTATCCTGGCTTTTGTCATCTTATTCCCTGAACATTCAGACGGGATTATTTTTTATTGAATTCATCGAAATTAGCCGGTTTAAATTTATCAAAACCATCAGACCTTGCAGGTGATAGCTGGAGCTGTGTGGCTGCAGACTTTATGCCGTCTTTGGGGACATCAATACCTGCTGTCCATACAATAGCGTTTAATACAAACCGTAAGTAATTTTCATTCAGCAATGCGGAATGATAATCCATACCTCCCCATAAAAGCCCACGGGCCTTTCCCTTTTCATATGCCGATGCAATACAGTTGGAAGCTATAATTCCCTGGTTGGTTTGTGGAGATTCACCCAATAACAGGTCCGTTCTATAAGCGTCACCTGGCTTTACTACTAAATTGGAGAATATTTCATCTTTGTACATCCATGGTTTTATGCCACTTAAAACAGGATGCTTTTGTGCTGCTTTTACAGGGGTAACCGTCCAGTAACCCAGGGGATTCCGTGTGTATCCAGATAACGCAACCTGGCCAAACCACTTTAAGTAATGTGTTTGAACGGACTGAGCTGCACCATCGGTGGCAATGCCCCAATGTATAATCATTATACCCATGCCGGCTTCCTGTAAACTATCTATATTATTAAAGTAAGCAAGTGTGTCTTTACCATAGTTTTTTTGACCAGCCGGCAGGGGCGGTAAAAGCGGATGTGCACGTTTGGGCGAACTGGTTACAGAGCTGCACTCAATGATGATGGCAGCGGCATCCTTCAGGTCATCTACATTAATGACGTCTCTTTCATACAAAAATTTTGTTTTAATTTTTATCCCTTTGATATTGGTAATACTATCAATGCAGTGTTGCAGCACCAATAAATCACGGCGTGTTTCATGCCTTCCCGATCCGTCGCCGCCAGCGTGGTCTTTAGGGCCGGCAAGAAAATAAATTATTTTTTCTTTTTCCTGAGCCATTGATTGATTGCCCAAACCGGTGGCAAAAATCAGCAATGCAGCAGTACATAACATTCTGAAAATACGGGCAGGGGATACGTTATCGGTTGATTTGTATGTAGTCATAATAATGTATGTTGATTGGTTTTATTATTTATTTTTTTTCGGAAGTGCAAATACCAGGTAACCTCTTGGCACATCTTCCTCCTTTTTTGTTTTGTCGCGCAGGGGGCCACATGAAACCACTACCAGGTACTGGCGTCCATCCTTTTCAAACATAGCTGGTACACCGTTAGGGTTTTCACGCTGCAAATCATATGTCCATAATTTTTCACCACTATCGGCATCATAACAATATATATTACCGTCTCTGCTGGTTGAAAATAACAGACCCGAAGCTGTAACCACCATGGCTTTGCCCGATGAACCGCCGGGATAACCCAACCCATCAATACCTATTTTCGGATCGGTACCATGACCGATGGTCCATTTTAAAATACCCTCGTTAAGGTCATAACAAGCAATTCCGCACCATGGCGGTGTAAGAAGATTGGCAACACTTATACCATTACCTTTTACTTCCGCATATTCTGCCCTGGCACCTGTATAGCCTTCCGGATAATCTTTCATACCCGCAGTATAATTGACGGGCTTACTACGGGCCGGGCCATTGGCCACAACCGGACCTTTAACCGGAACCGGCTTTACGGTTACATTGTTGCCACGTCCGGGCGGTACAAGAAATGCACGAATAGACGAGATGGAATTTTCATCCAGGTGGGGCTGTGCAGGCATGCGGCCTTTGCCTTGCGAAACAAGCAGCTTAAATTCATTGGCGTTAATACGATTGCCAATGTTCAATAAAGATGGACCGTTGCCTGATATGCCGGCCTGGTTGGAACCATGACAAGACTGGCAAAATTTTGTATAGGCAATTTTTCCGGCTGCAAAACGTGCGGCCATTGCTTTGTTACGGGCAGTATGATCAACTTTTTTTAACTGGTAAATGCATGGCTCGTTAGAAAACAAAACGTAGACAATGCCTTTATCGGGGTTGGATGCAGTGTTCTCAAAATTGGCACCACCGAAAGCTCCCGGTATACTAACGGTTTCATATTTATCTGAAAGGGGTTGGAATGGCGCTGATTTAGCTGCTGACAAAAGATTCAACCATTTGGCTTTTTCTTCAGGGGTAGCGTATGGGCTAAGGTCTGATAGTAAGGCCACATGCTTGGTAAACGGAGGTATAACGGTAGGTATGGGTTGTGTTGGCCAGGCTTTTTCATTGAGCATATCACTTGCCGGTACCGGTGTTTCTACAATGGGCCATATAGGCTTGCCTGTTTCGCGATCAAGCACATACAGGTAACCGCCTTTTGATGCTGCTGCCACCGCATCTACTTTTTTGCCATTGTGCTGAATGGTGATCAGCTGTGGCGCCGCACTGATGTCGTAATCCCACAAATCATGGTGTACGGTTTGGTAATGCCATCTATAATTTCCTGTACGGGCATCAAGCGCCAGTACGCAATTGCCATATAGATTTTGCCCTTCGCGGTCTGCACCATCATAATCATAAGTGGGCGATCCCAATGGAAAAAAAGCTATACCGCGTTCTTCATCCACCGTAATATCTCCCCAACAATTAGCGCCACCGGCATATTTATAGGCATCCTTTGGCCATGTTTCATAACCTGGTTCACCAGGGAATGGGATGGTATGGAATATCCATACCTGCTTGCCTGTAATTACATTAAATGCACGAACGTGCCCTGGTCCCGAAAATAAAGCCTCGCCGGGGAAAGAACCTAATAGCAACAGGTTCTCAAAAATATGTCCGGGCGAAGTAGGAGTGGCCCGGCTGAATAATGATGGATCGCGGTCGAGCCCCTCTTTCAGATCAACAGAACCCTTATTGCCAAATGTTAATATAGATTTACCCGTTATAGCGTCAATGGCCTGCAAGGAGTTGCCGAATACGGTAAGCAGGCGTTTTTGTTTACCATCTTTACTTTGCCAGAAATTTATACCACGCTGCGTGATACCGCGCAGACCGGTATGTATCCAGATTTCTTTACCTGTAGCGGGGTCAAGTGCTACCAATGAATGATTTTTGGCAAGCACATACATAACACCATCCACAATAATGGGATTGAATTTGTAATACTCCGTTTTATCGCCCGAAGAATAAACGTGATCGAGCTTTAGTTGATCAATATTCTGTTTGTTGATCTGGGTAAAATCAACAAATTTCGACTGATCGGGACCACCACCATAGTCTTTCCATTCGGTGTGAGATTTTTTCTTTTTAGGTACGGGATCTGTCACCGCTGCAATGGAGGCAATGCACGCAGCACCGGTTAAAACGATAATGGCAGCGATAGCGCTCCACGAACCTATAAACTTCTTAGTACTCATTTTTGGTTTAATTGGTTTCGGAATGATCTGTTTTTTCTAACGGGCACGTTTTTGTTTCTTATTGTAATGAACATTTAAATGACAGCAGGGCATCAAGGATCGGAATCACAGTTGCTGCCGCGGTGCGACCAATAGCGTTTGCATGCGATAAAATCCGGGATGCCATCATTGTTACTTCATATTAGCTTTTATGCGATCAATGCCCCATTGGGCAATATCGGCATTGGTGATGCCGGTATCCGGCCATTTGCCACTCCATTGCGCTACCATATAGGTTCCTTTAAAACCCAACCCTTCCGCCAGCTGCACGCATTTGTCAAAGTCGTAAGACACATGCTGCAGACTGCCTTCGGGTGTACGTTTAAAATCTACCATCTTGGCCGATACGATGTATGCATATGGTATTATTTTGGTTAGTGAGTCGTACATGTCGGCAGCACCGTTGTAATTGCCAAAATCGGGCTCGGTATATATGCCTGGCGCACCTTTTACAATAGCAACATGTTTGTCGGGATCGGTTTCTATACCAAAATGATTGGCAGTAATAATGATTAATCCCTTGCTTTTGGCGTATGGCAATAATTCCTGGAACGACTTGATGCTTTGGCTTACACTTCCACTAGTCCTGCCTGGGTTGATGCGTACACATTTGGAACCGAACAAGCTTGCCCCATCCATCCATTTTTTCACATGCGCCACACCGGCAGTTCTTGTAGCCTCATCTCCGCTGGCAAGATCATAGCCGGTTTTGTCAAATGGAGAACTGTCGAACTGTATGTCCAGCAATTCGCATTTATATTTTTTTATCTGTTTGCTGATGGCGGAAATGTATGCGAGATCAAAAGACGCAATATGCTCGCTCCAGAACTCAATCTTGCGGATGCCGAATTTTTCAGCGTGGAGTTTTGGCACATCCATAAGAGTCATCTCATCCAGTATGCCGGCAGCGTTTGCAGGCCTGGTCTCTTTAAACTGGGAGCGCCAGAGCAAGGTACCCATAGCAAGCCGGTCCATTTTATCTTTCCGTGGAGCATGCCGGGCAAATGAAGGCATTGCTATGGCCGAAATGGCAACCTGCGAGGTTTGCGCAATAAAGGTTCTTCTGTTCATAGTACTTTTAATTTAACAATCATTGCGGCTTGCGCTGTTTTAGCACCATTTGCAGCATTAATGGTTATTCCAGCTGTTGTAGCATAAGAACGAAATGCCCAATCCGGGCAAGCATTTTTCAATTGCTTTATAACAGGCACATATATCCGAAATGTGGCATCGTTCTTCACAGCATGAAGTATATATCCTAAGCTTACATCCTTTTTAAATCCTTATCCAACTGAATTGATTCTCCCGCCCTGGTATTAAATTTGGCTGTAATGCTTCCCAGCCGCAGGTTTAGTTCACCGCCTGCCCTGCATTTCACCGTTATTTTCGTGGCACTGTTGTTTTTCCATTCAATATCAACCACAAATCCCCCTGCCGCACACAGCCCACTCACCTTACCGTTAGAAAGGGCGGCGGGAAGCGATGGAAGAAGTTCTAAAATATAATGGTAGTCTTTTGTTCTACCCTGGCTCTGTAAAAACATTTCGGCTATTGCTGCAGTAGCGCCAAAATTTCCGTCTATCTGAAAAGGTGGGTGGTTGTCGAACAGGTTGGGCAACGTTTTGGTGGCCAATAAAACGGTGAGCAGCTTATATGCATGGTCGCCGTCATGAAGCCTGTTCCACATATTGATCTTCCAGGCAAGGCTCCAGCCAGTCCCATCATCGCCCCGGGCCTCAAGCGTTTTACGTGCTGCTAACGCTAACTCAGGCGTGCCTTCTATTGTAATCTGGTTGCCCGGATATAGCCCGTACAAATGAGAGGTATGCCTGTGATGAGGCTCCACTTCCTCATAATCTTCCGCCCATTCCATTACCCGGCCGGTGACGCTGCTTATACGTACCGGTGCCAGCTCTTTCAGCGAAGCCTGGCATTTGCTTCGGAATGCCGGATCCGTATCCAGGATATTGGAGGCTTCAATACAATGGGTAAGTAAGTCATATATTATTTCAAGATCCATCGTAGCACCGTAGGTAAAAACAGCCGTGCTGCCGTCGGCAAGTTTGAATGCGTTTTCCGGAGAGTAGGAGGGGTTGGTGACCAGCTTGCCGGCGCAGGCAGTGCCTGCAGGAGCACGTACAAGAAAATCTAATATAAAAAGGGCAGCCCCCTTCATCAGTGGGTATGCCTGCTGTCTCAAAAAAACAGTATCCTGGCTGTAACAATAATGTTCCCATGGATGGCGTGCCAGCCATGCTGCGCCCATGGGCCAAATACCTTGTGGCCCGTCGGCCGGCGCTGTAAACCCCCATGCGTCTGTTAAATGATGCACTACCCATCCTTCAGCGCCATACATCAATTTTGCCGTTTTCCCACCTGTTTTTGCAAGCAGGGCCTGTAAATCGAAAAGGGGCTGGTGCAATTCCGGCAAGTTTGTAATCTCAGCCGGCCAATAGTTCATCTGAACATTGATGTTTGTATGAAAGTCGGCATTCCACGGTGGGTTCATTTGCCAGGCCCATAATCCCTGTAAGTTGGCAGGCAGTCCGCGAGGCCTTGAGCTGCTGATCAAAAGGTAACGGCCATATTGAAAAAATGTTTCAACCAGCCCGGCTGGAAGGTTGCCGGTGTTTTTTGCCTTGGCCAGCAGCTCGTTGGTGGGTAAACGCTCATCTTCATCAACAATAGTATGCAGGTTAATCTGAACCCGGTTGAACAATTTCTGATGGCTTTCAATATGGGCTTTTTTGAGCTGCGGGTATGTTTTTTGCAGCGCAGCTGCTATCGTTTTGCCGCATACAATTTCGGGGGCGTCACCCAGGCTGCTGGCAACATTGCCCTTTGCAAGGTTTTGCAGGCCGGGATAGTTGGTAGCCCCTGAAATATACAGTGTCACTTCTGTCGCATCAGCCACCTTCATCATTCCATCAGTTACCGTTACAATACCTCCTTTGTTTACGGCTTTCACCTTAGTGGCAAAATGAAGGCCGGCCCACTTACCAGTTGCATCTTTGGTTGGAAGCATGCCGCTCAATACAATTGTTTTACCATCGATGGCATCTGCAATACATTCTGCATTCTCCTGCCGTTTAAGCGTAAGGGTAAAAGAAATCTTGTTTTTTTTGCCGGCAGTAAAATGTACCACCACCACTTTACTATCGATGGAAGAAAAAATCTCCCGCCCATAGGTGGTATTATTTGCCTTAAATGAAACGCTGGTTACGGCGGTGGATAAGTCAAGGCTCCGTATATAATTCTCCGCAGTTGTAATGGGCGTATCAAACCAAAGCTCTCCTAAAGACTGATATGATTTGATTCCGGATGGGTTTCCCATCATTGTTTTGGCAGCGAGTGCCACCGCCTCATTGTTCTTGTTTTCAAAAAGCAATTTCCTTACGGTTGGCAATGCCTCCAGGGAGCGGGGATTATCCGCATCTATGGGATGGCCGTCCCACAATGAGCTTTCATTAAGCTGAATCCTTTCGTCCGACAAACCGCCAAATATCATGGCACCGAGGCTGCCATTCCCAACCGGCAATGCCTCTTCCCAAATTTTTGCCGGCTGGCGGTACCACAAAACATATTGCCCCGCAGGTTTTGAAGCCTGTCCGGATATATGTGCCCGGTCCTGCCATTTATTATTAATGATGCTGCGTTTTGTAGCAGGAAGAACTTCTCCTTCATTTTGAGCATGTAACCAGGTAAACTTTGAAATGAGCAAAACCAAAATACACAACTGGCGCATAATACAATCGTTTTGAAAAACGGTAAATAATAAAAACACTTTAGCACGTAACATGTACTAAAGGCATTAAATGTATCTTCCCGGTCTTAATTTTCAGGTTAACCAGACACTAATTCTATAATTAATCTGTAACTATTTTTTCAAAACCGGCTGATACAGTATAAATGCATCGCCCTTGCGGTAAGTTTTGTGCCAATAGCATGAGGAAGGTTGGGTTTACATGAAATAATGCTCATTGGGTTAGTGCTGCGCCATACATGGGTACAGCAATGCAACAAGGAAGGAAAGTAGAATAACCTCACGCTGGCAGGTAGGTTATTTTGTTTAACACCTTTACCAACAAATCAAAATCAATGAAAAAAACTTATTATCTGAGTTTTAACAATATCATTTCGGCGATTCCGCCACAGGATTAATAAATGGTATAAGATCAAGGAAATTAATCTCCCGCGGCTACTCAATTAACAGGCATGTCCGCGGCGGTAGCAAAATCCAGTTTTTTTAGTTATTTTTATGGCTCAATGTTTAGCGATGAAACCCGCAACAAACTTCAACTTATCATTCGGGGAACGGTCATTGAAGGCCAGGGCGATACTTGCACGGCAGTCCGCAACCACCTTTGTGCAAGCTTTAGCACAAGTAGAATGGTTAAAAAAGACTTCGAAGGTCAGTCAATCATCAAAAAAGAACAGGTCTTTGCTTTAAAAACTTATGCCACTGCTGACTTGTTTGGTCCCCATATTTACATGCAATAACCCCGACTGGCCGTCGTCTGTCAGCAACCCAATATCCCTGAAAACCCAGGACTGAGGGGCAGCGCCCGCAGCGCAGGTGGTACACCTGCTTCATGCAATTTGATTTTAATTGTTGACAATACAATTTCAGCTGCTTTTCAGCAGTTAAAAAAAATGCCGCTAAATAGTTGTTGAAAAATTTTAAGTGTAATTGCTGAGATTTATTCAACCTGCCCGCAATGATATTTTCGCGCTATGATCTGATTTTGCCCTTAACCTGTATTCTCCTGGTTATCGCGTATGATTACTGCTGAAAGAATCCCTGAACATCTTCCATCCTTGATTTGTTTTCTTCCATAACACAAGAAATTTGCCATCATCAAAAATTTCCCCTTTTTCGTTGATGGATTGCCAAAGACCTTCTTCAGTTACATAGTCAGTTCCGCTTCCATATACAGCGGTGGTGATAAATTTTCCGTTTCTGAGTCCATAATTATCATAAGCAGCTTTAAAAAATTTGGCGGCATTTTCTTTGCCACATGTTTGCGGAGCAAAAGGTGCCATTATGCAAGCATCCTCCGCATAACAATTAATAAAAATGGAAGAATCATTTTTTACAAAGGATTGAAAGTAAATGGCGTTACTTGCGGCAATCGCTTTTTTCGCTTCCCCTGATACATTGCTCAAGTTTCCATTGCTGCTGCACGATACGATGCTTATAATGAACAGCAGACAGGCGAATACATTTTTAACGTTGGCTGTTTTCATTCTTTTTAATTTTACAGTTTCAAATGATGTATAATTAATTTGTATCGTGACTGCTGCTATAAGATTCCCTGAATCTTTTCCAGGTATTATTCGCCTTTTTCCATAAAACAATGTATTTGCCGTCGTCAATGGCTTTATGTTGATCATTGAATAGTCTGTAAAATCCTACTTCTGCAACGATATTTTCACTAACGCCATATACATCAATTGTAATAAATACCCCTTCCTGAATTTTAGCGTTTTTTCTGACTTGGATAAAGTAATCATTAGCAGCTTCCACACCGCAAAAAACACCGGTATTGGGAGCCATAATCCAGCAATCGGGTGTGTAAAGGCTTTTAAATAATGCCGAATCATTATTTGCCAAAGCGTCAAAATATTTTTGATTTTTTTCTTCAATCGTTTTTTGCGTTGTTGTAAAATCGGATGACATTATTGCCTGGCCATTACCAATGGTAGTAAATAACGTGGACAACGTTGAAAAAGAAACGGTGAACAATATTTTCCGGATATTCATAATAAGTATTTTATTTGGTTTTATAATATCAATAAGCAAAACTACCATGTAGCACAGCCGCTAAATTGTATAGATCAGAACATCCGTAAACATGAGCATTGATTTTATAAAAATGGCTGGCGGTACAACCATAAAAAAAGCCGCCCGTATGAAGGGGCAGCTGCTACACTTGCGTAAGTATCTTTCGGGAAAATGGCTATTTATTGGGCGAGGCAAGTATAGCGGAAGTGTTTGCCATGTTGAACCTTGACGGGGTAGAGTTTGTGAACGATTTAAACTCTCTGATAAAATGGGATTGGTCGAAATAACCGCATTCGTAGGCAATATCAGTGAGTGATCTTTTATTTTTTGCAATCAGCTGCAGACTGTTTTGGAACCGGTTTATTTTGCTGTATAATTTCGGTGTGAGACCGGTGTATTGTAAAAATAATTTCTGAAGATAACGGGAAGTAATGCCATAGCGGGATGCGAGATTGTCAATATTGTCGAAAAACGCTTCTTGTTTTAGTTCTGTTATAACATGACCGATTAAACCAACTTTGTCAAGTTTTTTTTCGAAAACAGCCAGTCTGCCAAGTAAATAATTTTCAACCAGTTCAATACGTTGTTGTATTAATCCCGTTTCCAACAGCCTTTCATGGAGCGTGGTTACCATTTTACCCGTCACACTGGCAAGATCGGTCACCTGGTTGTTAAACAAATTCATATCCTCATTTAAAAAAATGGAAGCTGTTTGCGGATGAAAGCGTATGCCAAGCATCTTATTGTTCCCCAGGGATTTGAAAGATAACGGTTGAATAATCTGTCCCCATAGTTCTATTGCAGGGTTGATGGTAAAATGACCATCGGTACAGGTTTGCCATTTGCCGCCACCCAGGTTGAACATCATTTCAACACAACCTGTTGCAAAAGCTTTATCCTCAAATACCACATCCGTACCTGATTCATACAGGTAATAACACTTTACATATGGTTTTAATAGCTCAGCAGGTATGTATTCTGTATAGTTCATCAGTCCTTTTAAATATGTACTTAAGAAATAAGTTATTGGCAAAGTTACTATAACCAGGTGGAGCCGGATTGTACAAAACGGAACAGTTAACATATTTAAAACATTTTCAAATAAGCGGGGTAGTCGCACTTAATTATGCCAACAATTAACCATACCTGATTTATTTGTCGCAAACTGCCATGGAAAATGTCTTGAAAGCACCCCATTACAATACCGGATGTGTAGCATCTTTGTCTTGTTGAAATAAATAAGTTGTAATAATAGAAAACTGCAAAGAAATGAACTCAGTACTCATTATCTCCGGTCTGCTGGCTACTTTTTCACCGCTTATATACTTGTATAAATTATCGAAGAAGGCGGTGCGGCCCAGTATACTTTCCTGGTTTGGATGGTCTGTCTTAATGGGAATAAGCATTTTCTCGCAAGTGGTTTCCGCAGGGTGGTCACCGGGGTTGTCAATCGTGGTGGTATCAGCCAGCGGTTGTTTTATCATTGCTTTCAGTGCCAGGTATATCTTCCGGCAATATGTGGTGGAGAAAAAAGACATGGTTTATATTTATACAGGCGCAGGGTGTGTACTGGTTTATTTTTTATTCAACAATGAATGGCTGACAACTGCGCTGGCGATATTTGCTGATTTCCTGATGGCGATTCCTACATTAAGAGCTGCGTATAAAAATCCATCAAACGAAAAATCGTTAAACTGGCCACTGGCATTGTCTGCATGGACATTGGCACTATTTGCATTGTGTTTTAACTTTTCATGGATCAATGCCCTCTGGCCCATTTATCTCTTCAGTTTTAATGCGGCCATGGTATTTTTTACCTATTCCAGGATCAAACCCGAAACATCCGGCCAAATCATGGATACAATGAATACCCCGGTAAGTATGATGGTAACCGGTGATTTGAAAATAGAAAATTGTTGAATAATCAATTTGCCAATATGGTTATGCCAAAGGCGATGGGTAGTTTTTTAGTTTTCCATGATAAAGATATTTTCCATGCAAAATTATGTAAGGCTCTTCATGTCACTTTAGTACAAGACGGAAGGCAGGAAAGCGCCGGATGGGCTATTGTACAATCCCCTGCTCATGAGCGTCATTGGCTGTACAACCCGCAGGCCTTGCTGCAAACACCAGCGAAGCACATCTGCATTGCGCGAAGGCAGTAAAAACCCCGGGCCCGGAAAACTGGTTGCTGCCCCAATCAGTGCTTTCAGCCCTGTATTTGTCGCTGCGACTGTATGCCCCAGGAAACCAGGCTGGGTGCTATAACCGGTAATCCTCCCGTCGTGTTCTACCAGCATTGCGGTTCCTGTTTTAATGGCACCAAACAATTCATTGTTCCGGTCATGACCATGAACCTGGAGACACAATTGATTGCAGGTGGCGAGGTCTGCTTCCATTGCCGGGCGGACAAGATAACCCTGAAATCCCACTGATAACGGAGCGCCCTGCATCACGGACAGCGGTTCCTGCACATCGAATCCCAGTTTGGTGTAGAGCGCCAGTGAGCGGTTATGATATGCCGACTGTACGAGTCTCACCCCAGCCAGTTTCAACTGTGTTGCCCGCTCAAGCACTTGTTCCATCAGCTGTCTGCCGGCTGAAGCATTCTGGCAAGCCGGGTCAACCGTTATCGGACCTACTCCAGCAATCAATGGATTTTCCCAGAGAAAATTGCTGCCGACTATCTTTCCTTCCGATTCTGCTACAACCGACCAGGCACCGGGGTTTGCCAATGCAAAGTTCATTAGTCCAACAGCCGCCTCTGTGTTTGGAAAATCCGGCAAAAAATGGTGTTCCTCCGCAATCGTTTTGAAAGCCCGGTAACATATCGCCCCGCAGGCATTGGCGTCTTCCGGCAGCCCGGCGCGCATAGTAAGATTCATATTTAGTGTTATTTAAAATTACAGACTGAAAGTACATTAAATTCAGTTTGGACGATTGGGACAGTCGTAACACAGAAACACACAATATCTGCACGCGAATTTACAATATGCCCGATCTTTCTACTTTATAATTGTCCGTTTTTTTGGGGGAGGAGGTCAAGATGAGTCCTTTTCAGGTAATTGATAATTATGTTAAATTTATACCTGAACGGTATACGGGAGGGAGTTTGAAGGATTATATACCCTTTTGGGTATAATCCGATTATGAGCGCGGTTTCTCAAATTCCCGGTTTATTGAAATCGCCTCCCGGGAACTACATAGCATGAACGAACTTACACCTTACCCCTTTACTTATCCTTTTTACAATTTCTTAATGCCATAAACCGGGGGCTTATTATAGCTTCGTGCATTGTAAAATCCGGAATGTCTATAAATATCACTGAACATGAGAAAAGCAATAGTCATTGTAGCCTGCTTGCTTAGCATAGTTGAAATCCAAGCTCAGGATCTCCGGGCACTGGAAAATAAACGCGTTCATCTTCCTAATGGCTGGTCGTTGACACCAGCAGGAAAAAGTTTTTCGCTGGGTGATCTGCCATTGAATATTGCATTTAGTAAAAGCGGCCGGTTTGCTGCAGTTACCAATAACGGTCAAAGTACGCAGACCATTCAACTGATTGATGCAATTAATGAAAGACCGCTGGACGAGGTTGTTATCCATCGCTCCTGGGGCGGTATCGCATTCAGTGCAGATGACAAATACCTGTATGCCTCTGGCGGCAATGACAACTGGGTTCTGCAATACCAAATAGCTGATAATAAACTGGTCACCAAAGACACATTCAAACTTGGTGCTGCCTGGCCCGCGGCGCTTATTTCGCCTACAGGCATTGTAGCAGATGATAAGAATAACAGGATGTACGTTGTTACCAAAGAAAACAACAGTCTGTATATTTTTGACCTGCAATCGCACAAGCTTGTACTCCAGCAACCATTGAGTGCAGAAGCATATACCTGCCTGTTATCTCCTGATAAATCAATTTTATATATCAGCTTGTGGGGTGGCGACAAAGTAGTGGCATTCGATACAAAAGCCGGCAGGCTAACAGACAGTATCGCGGTGGGTGATAACCCAAACGACCTCTGTATCTCTAAAAACGGAAGATGGCTTTTTGTGGCCAATGCCAATGACAATACTGTATCAAAAATTGACGCAAAAACCAAAAAAGTAACAGAAACTTTTAACAGCGCCGTTTATCCCACACCACTAAGCGGTTCAACCAGTAACGGGGTTGCGCTCAGCAGTGACGATAAGACTTTGTACATCGCAAACGCAGATAACAATTGTGTGGCAGTGTTTGATGTCAGTGTAGCAACAGGAAGTGTTTCAAAAGGTTTTATCCCAACCGGCTGGTACCCAACCTGTGTACGTGTTAATAATAAAAAATTATGGATTTCCAACGGGAAGGGATTTTCGTCGCTGCCCAATCCTGAAGGGCCCAATCCGTACGGGAAAAAACAACATGTGCTAATTCATGCAGCAGACAGCGCACAACCCAAAGGAGTGCAATATATTGGCGGCGGGTTACTGATGGGAACAATGAGCATTGTCTCTGAACCATCTGCACAGCAGCTGGGCGTTTATTCTGAAGCTGTATATCACAATACCCCTTATAACAGAAACAAAGAGACAAATGCTGAAAGTGCTATGGGCAATCCGGTTCCGGATAAACCAGGCACCGTTTCGCCCATTAAACATGTGTTTTATGTTATTAAAGAAAACCGTACTTATGATCAGGTGCTGGGTGATGTGAAAGAGGGCAACGGTGACACCAGCCTTGTATTGTTTGGCGAAAGGATTACGCCTAACCAGCACGCGATTGCGAAGCAATTTGTGTTGCTGGATAATTTTTACGTGGATGGAGAAGTGAGTGCCGATGGACACAACTGGAGCATGGGCGCTTATGCAACTGATTTTATGGAAAAAAACTGGCCAACCAGTTATGGTAGCAGAGGGGCGGGTGCACGTGGTAAAACTGCACTCAACAAGAAATATATATGGGATCAGGCCAGCCAATCGCATGTGAGCTTTCGCACCTACGGCGAATTTGCGACCAGAAAAAGCGCTAGCATACCGGTACTTGAAGGGCATTATGCAAAAACATTCGAAGGCTTTAATCTTAAAATCATGGATACAGTGCGTTACCACGCCTGGGAAGAAGATTTTGATTCCCTGCTGAACGCTCACGCATTGCCGCAACTGATGACCATTCGTTTCGGAACAGATCATACGGAGGGTTCAGCAGCCGGAAGGCCCACACCTTTTTCACATGTTGCAGACAACGACCTGGCCATAGGTATGTTCCTGGAACACCTGAGCAAAAGCCCGGTTTGGAAGGAATCTGTTGTTTTTATTCTGGAAGACGATGCACAAAATGGCCCTGACCATGTGGATGCACACCGCTCGCCTGCATATGTGGCTGGCGGATACGTTAAAAGAAATTTTGTTGATCATAGTATGTATACTACTTCATCAATGATCCACACCATAGAAATGATACTCGGAATGCCACCCATGACACAGTATGATGCTGCTGCCCCCACCATGTGGCGTTGCTTCAATAACACGCCCGACGCTACGCCATTCACCTTGTTGCCCTGCAGGGTTGATTTGGGTGAACGCAATCCTTCCGGGACCAAACTGGCGGCACTGTCTAAAGGACTCGATTTTTCCAAAGAAGACATTATAGATGATCAACTGATGAATATCATTACCTGGAAAGCAGTGAAAGGAGAAAACGCCATTATGCCGGTTCCGGTCAGGGCAGCCTTTTTTAGACCTTTTAAAAAGGCGAAAGACGATGATGATTAAGGAAAAAACAAAGGAGCGTATACAGACAAATTGATAAATATTTACAAACACATCATTTCTCTGAGTGAATCCCAAGGGTTAATACTTACGCGGGTTACAAAGAATACTTAAAAGCTAAACAGTTGGAGATTTCAATATTATTTCTCCTGAGCCAACGTTATTAGGCCAATACATTATTCCTAAACCTTGCCTGATGAAGACCTGTTTTCCTGTTGTATTTTTTTTATTTTTCCTGCCGGCTGTTTCCATGCATTCACATGCTCAAACAGGTTCTCCAAAATTTAAACGTCTTACCACTCATGATGGCCTTTCTCAAGGTCACGTTAGCGCTATTCTAAAAGATCATAACGGCTTTATGTGGTTCGCTACAGACGATGGACTTAACAAGTATGATGGATATAAATTCACTGTCTATAAATACGATGCGGATAAAACGACAAGCATCGGCAGTAATTTTGTATTTGATGTACTGGAAGATAATGCAGGGACACTTTGGGTGGGAACGTCGGGCGGGTTAGATAAATTCGATAAAGAAAAGAATGTCTTTATACATTATCACCCTGGCAATCCGGCTGCGGTCAGGGATATATTTCAGGATAGCAAACAAAGAATATGGCTTGGTACTACAAATGGTTTGTATCTTTTTAATCCGGCAAAAGGTTCATTTGAATGTTACAGGCATGATGAGAAAAATACAAATAGCTTAAGCAATGATTTTATTTACCAGATAGCAGAGGACAGTAATGGGGAATTATGGATAGCTACGAAAGATGGATTAAACAGGTTCAATCCCGAAAGAAATACTTTCTTATGCTACCGGACCGATCCTGAAAACAATAAAAGCATTGGTGCTAATTGGATTAAAACTGTTTATAAAGATAGTAAAGGCAATATATGGGCCGGTACTCAGGGAAGTGGCATAGCATTGTTTAACCGGAAAACGAATTCGTTTCAAAACTTCATGCACAATGATGCCAATAGTAATAGTATTAGTCACAATGATATTCTGTCTTTTGCTGAAGGTAATGATGAAAAATTATGGGTGGGCACTGAGAATGGAGGTATTAGTGTATTTGATTATGCAGCCAATACCTTCACCTGTTATCAATACAATTTAAATGATAATAACAGTCTTAGTAATAATTCGATCTATAGCCTTTATAGGGATGACATAGGAAATATGTGGGTGGGTACCTGGTCAGGAGGCGTCAATTTTCTGCCCCGGTACGGAGATAAGTTCAGGCACTACGAACAAACGTCTGATGACAAAAATGGCCTGAGCAGCAATATTATTTTGTCTATTACCGGAGACAGCGGTGGAAATATATGGATTGGAACAGATGGCGGAGGGTTGAACCGCTTTGACCGGAAGAATCAGAAGTTTTACCAATACCGTCACGATAACAAAAATAAAAACAGTATAAGCAGTGACTATGTACTTTCCATCATAGAAGTAGAACCAGGTATTCTTGGGATAGGATATCACCGTGGGGGTTTCGACCTGTTTAATACATTTACCGGCGTTTTCACTCACCACCTGCCGGAAAAGAATAACCCCAACAGTCTTGCCGTGCTAACAGTCAATATTGTATTGAAAGATCATGAGGGCAGGTTGTGGTTAGGCACCTGGGGTGGGGGAGTCAATGTATATGACAGAAAAAGCAACCTGTTTACTGTTTATCAGAATAATCCCGGGGACAGCAATACCATCAGCAGTAATTTTATTCATACTATTGATGAAGACAGGAACGGAAACATATTGGTAGGTACCGAAATGGGATTGGATATACTTGACAGAAAAAATAACCGGTTTATCCATTACCGTAACCAGGCAGGAAACAAACAAAGTTTAAGTAATAACATGGTTGAATCTATGCTGGTAGACCATGATGGCAATACCTGGATAGGAACCGGTGGCGGATTAAGTTTATTTGATAAAAAGAATAGCAAGTTTACCGCTTATACAGAGAAAGATGGTCTGGTAAATAATATGATGAGCAGCATCCTGGAAGACGGCCATGGTAATCTGTGGATTAGTTCCAACCGGGGACTTACCAGATTCAACCCGGGCACAAAAATCTGCCGCAATTACAGCACGAACGATGGGTTGCAGGGAAATGAATTTAAGGCACGCTGCTCATATAAAGCGCCGGATGGTGAAATGTTTTTCGGAGGTCCGAATGGTTTTAATGTTTTTTACCCTGATAGCATTGGTGACAATGACTTTGTTCCGCCTGTTTTCATTACTGATTTTCAACTTTTCAATAAACAGGTATCCGTTGGCGGTAGAAATGAAATTCTTCACCAGGATATCAATGGCACCAGGGAAATCACTTTGTCTTACAAACAATCGGTCTTTACATTTGAATTTGCGGCACTGAACTATACTTTAGCCGAAAAAAACCAGTATGCGTATAAACTGGAGGGTTTTGACAGGGATTGGAACCTGGCAGGCACTAAACGCTCTGCAACGTATACAAACCTGGATGCAGGCGAATATGTTTTCCGGGTTATCGGTTCTAACAATGATGGCTTATGGAATAAGAAGGGGACTACTGTGAAGATTATCATCACTCCTCCGTTCTGGCAAACGCTATGGTTTAAGCTGGCACTGCTGATTAGTGTTATTGGGAGTGCATTCGCGTTTTACCGGCACCGCATCAATATCATACAAAGGCAGAAGAAAGAATTGCAGCTAAAGGTAAAAGAGCAGACGGCGCAACTCGTACATGTAAATGAGGCTGAGCGAAAAGCCCGTATTGAAGCAGAAAAATCCCGGCATGAATCGGAGAAAGCCCGTCAGGAAGCAGATGAGGCAAACACGGCAAAAAGTATATTTCTGGCAACGATGAGCCATGAAATCCGTACACCTATGAATGGCGTGATAGGTATGGCCTCCCTGTTGGATCAAACTGAGTTAAGCGGTGAGCAAAAGGGGTATGTAGAATCTATCAGCACCTGCGGAGAAAGCTTGTTGAATGTTATTAATGATATTCTTGACTTCTCTAAGATAGAATCAGGTAAGATGGAGCTTGAAAGCAAAGATTTTGACCTTCGCACCTGTATTGAAGAAGTGCTGGATGTGTTTGCAGGAAAAGCAGCCCAAATAGGATTAGACCTGGTATATGAAATAGATGCAAATGTTCCGGCACAAATTGTTGGAGATACGTTACGGCTACGCCAGGTATTAATGAACCTCGTGAGCAATGCGATCAAGTTTACACAGCACGGTGAGATTTTTGTAAAAGTACATTTGCTAAAGGCTTCTACCGGTAAAGAACTGGAAATTTCTTTTGAAGTGCAGGATACCGGCATTGGTATCCCCGCCGATAAAATGGAACGATTGTTCAAGGCTTTTTCCCAGGTAGATTCTTCTATCACCCGAAAATACGGGGGAACCGGATTAGGCTTAGTCATCTGCGAAAAGCTCACTACCATGATGGGGGGAAAAATCACAGTGACCAGTGAACCCGGACAGGGGACCTGTTTTACTTTTAGCATTCAAACAACGGCTGGTACAAAATCCGGGCGTACCTATACGCATTGTGATATGAATGGTCTGGCGGGAAAAAAAATATTAGTAGTAGACGACAATGCTACAAACCGTTGTATTCTTAAAAATCAATTGGAACAATGGAATCTTGTTCCAACCCTCGCCAATACCGGTCAGGAGGCAATTGATATATTATCACAGGCCACTGTTTTTGACCTGTTGCTTACTGATATGCAGATGCCAGAGATGGATGGTATTGAACTGGCTGACTTAATCCGGCAGACGTGGCCGCAACTGCCAATTATACTGCTAAGTTCTGGCGGGGATAACTGTCTTAAGGAACACCCGGGGCTTTTCAAATCAGTTTTAACAAAACCAATCAAACAGCACATCCTTTGTAGAAATATTCTCAATGAGTTGCAGCAAGCAGGCGCTACCCACCGCATGGAGGAGAAAAATGGCAAACAAAAGTTATCTGTTGAATTTGCTCAAAAGTATCCTTTGCGTTTATTGGTTGCCGAAGACAATGTTATTAACCAGCAGTTAATATTGAAGATATTGAGTCTCCTGGGATACGAAGTTGTACTGGCAGAAAACGGGCAGGAAGCATGGGAATTAGCGAACAAGAACAATTATGATATCATCCTGATGGATGTACAAATGCCTGAAATGGATGGACTGGAAGCCACCAGGCAAATCCGTAAAAATAAAAAGCTACAGCCTGTTATAATAGCAATGACAGCGAATGCCATGCAGGGCGATCAGGAAGAATGCTTGCGGGCAGGCATGAATGATTATTTAAGTAAACCGGTCAACCTGGATGATCTTGTCAGTATGCTGAAAAAATGGGCCGCGAAAATCCTGATAAACGGGGAAATGGTTTCTATAGAAAAATGAACTGGATGTATGCCCGGCAAGCCTGCACACTTAGGTGCAAAAGACTACACTGCTTCCACAATAAATTGCCGGTCTTTCCATTCAAATAATAAATCACACCTGCTTGAAATTCAACCTTACTGCAACTGGTAAAAATAATTCTGATTAACGCCCTTAAATAAGGGCAAAATGGAGCTGTGGCATGGCATATTAATTGTGCTGTTTACAGTAAAATACAGTTATGCCACCAGGCACATTCAGCAGCAATGAACCGGACAGGCGCTGACCATTCCGCTACTGCCCGCAAAGCTGCTAAAACGAAGGGACCAGAAGAACGTTCGGGTGCCGCAAAGAAAGCGGCGCGCACAAGAAAAAAGAAAATGGCGTGATTCGTATTTAAATGAGGGTAGCTTTTCTATAAACGAGCGATAAAAAAAGATGACTATTGCAGGAACAGATACAGCTCATCATCAAAAGCTTCGTAAAAATTTGGTTGCAGAAGTAAGAAGAAAGGGCATAACAGATAAAAGAGTATTGACTGCCCTTGAAACCATTCCACGACACTTTTTTATAGACGCTTCACACCAGGAATTAGCCTATTTAGACAAGCCGGTCCCGATAGGCGAAGGACAAACCATTTCACAACCTTACACGGTGGCATATCAAACGCAATTGCTCCAGGTATCTTTTACAGACAGAATACTTGAAATCGGTACTGGCAGCGCTTACCAGGCTTGTGTGCTTGCCCTGATGGGGAAAGAAGTGTTTACCATCGAGCGCCAGAAAAAGCTGTTTGTTAAATATCAACATTCACCTTACCTGGTGAGATTTGACAATCTTGATTTCTTTTATGGTGATGGACATGACGGCCTGCCTGCATTTGCCCCCTTTAACAGAATTCTTATAACTGCTGCCGCACCTTCGGTACCCTCTGCGCTGGTAGATCAGTTAAAGCCCGGTGGCTGCCTGGTGCTACCGCTTGGATCAACCAGGCAGTCACAAATAATGGTACGCATTACTAAGTCAATTGATGGAACCATACAGGAAGAAACCTTCGAAAAATTCCGGTTTGTTCCCATGCTGAAGGGCACAAATGAATAGAACCTATAAAGTAATAGCCGAATTAGTTTATACCACGACTTTTTTAAATCAAAACGCGTTTCCGAAATCAGGTACAGGTTTACAAATGCCAGGAAATGGTATGTTGCCGCCCGGTTTTCGTGTATGTTTGCAAAATTTGGTAAAACCTATCCTGGAAATGAAACGCCTGTGATTTCCCTGCACGAGTTTAAAAATTTCTCTTGCAGCATGATAACGTTGGCTTCCGGATTATGATGTCTTTCTTTCTTATGAAAAAAGTAGCGGCCACTTACGTTCGCCCTTTCATCATTGCTTACAGCAAGCCACACTTGTGTTTCATATCCTTTTTGTAGATCGTCCGGCGCACCACCACCTCCCATTTTTGTAGGAACCCAACCGGGATCAACTGCATTGCAGTAAACCTGTTCCCATTTCCGTGCTGCTGTCATACAAAGCATCAGTACATGCAACTTAGAATCAGCGTACGTTATGCGATCAGCATCACTATGGAAGTTATCGAGTTTGGCACTTCCTTGTAAATGCATCCCTGAACTCAGGTAAATCAATCGTTTCGGCTTTTCTATCAGGCAGGTAAGAATGTATGGCGCTATTGTATTGACTGCGAAAATATTTTTTGCCGGAGCCTGATAGACTCCTGCGTTATGAATTATAACATCGAATGTTCCTGATTTATTAGCTGCATGAGCAAGCATTGTAGTTTCTTCGATGTCTGACAACTCTCCTGTTAATACAGTTTCCGCACCCGGCACTTTTCTCATTGCCTCACCGCCGCGCGCAACATTGCGTGCGTGTAAGACAACCTGATGTCCCATATCAACCAACGACCTTGCCGACAATTGGCCGAGTCCATCGGCCGATCCGGTGATAAATATTCTTGCCATGTACTATACCTGGTGCTTGCTTTTCAAAGATTTAATTCGCCTGCCTGTCCAGCCTCCGGGAGATTTTATTGCAACTTTTCACTGGTAATTTCAGCGCATTTCAACAATTTGAATATTGTTGCCACAGGTGTCATTGAAAACGGCGATTTTCACTGTCCCCATTTCAGTTGGCTTAACGCTGAATTCAACTCCGAGACTAATAAGTCGCTCATATTCTTGTTGAACATTGTCAACATTGAATTGTGTGTAGGGAATTCCTGCCTCAAAAAGTGCTTTTTGATATTCTTTGGCTGGTTTAAAGTGATTGGGAGAAGGTTCCAGCAATACTTCTGCTCCGTCTTGTTCTTCCTTGCTTACAACAGTTAACCACCTGCTGTCTTTATCTAATGGAACATCTACTTTTTTTATAAAGCCCAATTTACTGGTGTAGAACTCCAATGCCTTTTCCTGGTCCTGGACTGGAACACCGATAACTTTTACTTTCATTTGTTAAGGATTTTAAATTTGATTCCGCAAAGATTCAAAATAAGCATTAAACCGACTTTGTGAAAGTTGCTCTTTTTTGAAATTCAATGGGTGTCAGTCCTTCACGGTGCTTAAATAATGTGCTGAACGAACTGGGGCTTTCAAACCCGGTTGCGAAGCAGGTTTCGGTTACCCTTACGCCTTTTTTTAGAAATTCTTTTGCTTTTTCAATCCGTTTGTTGGTCAGATACTGTTTAGGTGTTAGTCCGTAGTATTTTTTAAACAGTCGTAGCAAGTGAAATTTTGAAGTAAACCGGATATGAGAAAGTAAGTTTAAATTGAGTTCCTTGTCAAAATTATTGTTGATATAGTGCCTTGTCCCGATTACCGTTTCAATCTGTCCCTTGTTGGAATAGCATATGCTCCTAATACGAATTATTTCTCTTTGATAAAATGTCATTGTCTTCCTGGTAAATATTGACGCCAACATTCAGGGCTTTATGCTGTTGGGATATTTACGCACCGTTTGCCCACCACCGGGCCCAAATTTATTATAAAAAGTTATAGCCTAATCGCCGTTTATTATAAATATATGTATCGTATCATAATTTTGTATACTCTTCTTACTGTTAAACTAAGGCATTTACATTATTTCCAAAGTTTAAACAGGATAACGGTGTATACTGCCGTGATCCCCATCCACAATAAAAATCCCTCGAAAGCAGTCTCGGGAAAGCGGGCGGACTGAGCCGTGTAAGCGCCGGTTCCCAAGACCAGCAGGAGACCTGTTCCAATGGAGAGGATGATCTTCCTGGACCTGTTTAATTTGCTGGTCGGCGTTGGGTCGATCGCCGGTTGTGAAGCATTGGTTGAGTTGTCTTCCGGCTCACCAAATTGCGGTTTTACTCCCAGCTTTTCTGCCAGCATACGCAGGGTGTATTCGCGCGGTACTGTTTCACCATTTTCTATCCGCTGTACCGACCGGAGACTGATGCCGGCCAGGTCGGATAATTCCTGTTGGGTATATCCTTTCTGTGACCGGGCTTGTCTGACCCAAATGGCGACTCGTTTTTTATCTGCCTGATTCATAAGCGATTCATTGCGACAAATTACGTCATTTTGCCGTCACACCCATTTGTCGCAAACGCAATAACAATCTGGATACTATTTTTGACCCCATCAAAAAAAGATGGAAAGGAGTATGAACATTCATCCGGCAGTCAGGACGATCATCCGCGTCATTGTATACTGGATAGCTTATATTGGCATGTACTGGACAATGGGCAGCTTGTTTGGTCTTATTCCCGGTGGTCCGTACCTGCGCGGCATGGGCAACTGGGTATCCGGAACAGTAGCCGCTTTCTTTGTTACATGGTTATTTCTCAAATGGGAAAAAAACGCCTTCCGCTCAATTGGGCTTGTATGGGAGCGCGCCACCCCTGGACGGTTTTTCAAAGGTTTGTTACTGGGCGCTGTCATTTTCCTGGCAATGTTCGGGATGTTGCTCACCATCAAAGGGGTTGAGCTGGAATGGATCGCCTGGCATGCAGATGGCTGGACCCTGGTCGCTTACCTGTGTATTATACCATTGGGCATCATGGAAGAAGTTGCTTTCCGTTCTTATTCCTTCCGGCGCCTGAATGAGGTAAACACTCTCCGTGTAACCCAGGTAATCACCGCCTTCGCCTTTGCGCTGTATCATGTAGCCATGGGGTGGACCGTTTACATTGCTTTTTTGGGTCCCTTTGCCTGGTCCTTCGTTTTTGGCCTCGGAGCTGCCTGGTCGCGGGGCATTGCCATACCGGCGGGAATCCATATCGCTATTAATATCATGCAGGGGGCAATGGGCCTGAAGGGCGCCGGATTGATCTGCCGTTTGAAATACACCCCAAACAGTATCGCCGCAGCAGAGCGAATGGGTATCATTCTGCAATTATCCGTGCTGGCAGTTGCCATTATCGCAACAGAATATTTTATACGCCGCAAACGTTCATAGCATATTTGGTTTGCCAGGGCATTGGATCAGACCGTAATATTTGGTGGTGAAGCATTTTGAAAATACCTGCAATCACCGGTATAAAATATGTCCTTCTACAAAAATACAAATGCAAGCTTGCTTGCTGGTTTTATCATTTTTGAGATTTTAACCATCTGATAAGTTGAAAGCTGCAAATCTGAAATCTGCCCTTATTCCGGTTTCAAATACCTTATAATAGCATGTTTTTTAATTCTTTGAACAAGATTTTTTTATAATAATTCCTGAGCTTAATTTCCAATTTCAGCGTAGAAATGTCGTCTGAAACCTGCATTCCATTAAAGTATATTTTGGTTTTTCCAGTTTTAATTGTCCTCATGGTGAAATCCAGATTTCTCAATGTGTCATTGTCAATAATCAATTGATGCAGATGGTAAACATGTGTATTTTCATTTTTAAGACCTGGAACCCGTTGTATTGCAATTGTGTCAATTGGTTCAATACTGTCAAAGACGATGTCAAGATTTTTAAGTTTATCTACAATCTCATTCTGGTTGTAATTAACAGTTATGTTACACTTATAACATGCCAGATTTCCTTCGGTTCTTGTGTAATAATGGCTGGGTGGCGGCGAAGTAGCCATTAATGCCGCCACCGTTGGCAACAGCATGAATAATGGATGACTATTTTTGATTTTGATAGCATCTGAATACTCCATTTGCCTGATTACAAAATAAGGAATCGGTAAAAGCAGCAAAACATATAGGTCAGTCATGTCTATTATCCTTGACGTCTGTATAAAAGCGTATTGATTATACAAGTCAATCAAGTTCTGGGAATAAGGTGATTTCCAAAAGCCAAATAATATGGCAGCCAGCCATACAGCATGTTGCTTTAGTTTGGGAAAGGCGAATGCCAATAAAAAAGGCAGCATAATTATTCCTGCTATGTCTGATAGTTTTCCTGTCAGACTGTTGGCAATCGCATACTTCAGGTAATGGTCGTTCACCAGCAGTGTCAGTAAACAAAAGCAGAAAACAAGATTCAAAAGATAATATTTGTTGCGGGTATTACTCATACATTTTTGCTAACGGCAGGTATTGCTGCAGGTGGAATATTTTATAACGTCCAGACTGCAACCGCTGCCCAATGGAGAATATAAAGTTGAAGTTAACAACAAACGCCTAATGAAATTCGTCTGCCAAAACCAACGTGCAGCGATGCAATGAAGTTTCAACGTCCGGCCTCACTTTCAGAGATATCCGTGTTATTGGCTGCTTTTTGTCTGGCAGTAGTCAGATAAAGCTTCTGTTATCATTTTTGATTTGTCGCCTAAGAATACTGCTTTTTGCAAGTCATTACAAATTTTATCTTGTTCTTCCTGTGGAATGGGCAGTTTGTCCTTTGAAGCTAAAACGGTAACATCGCTATTTTGAGACAATGTTCGACTGCCGGCAAACTGATGTTTTCTTAATCGTGCAAATGCTCTGTTGGCTAATGCAAATTCCATGAACGGCTCAAACTTTAATGCTTTGTCAAAGTCTGCAATGGCTTCATCAAATTGAAACGCATTCAATTGTATAGTTCCTCTTGAAAAATAAGCTTCTGCATAGGTGCTGTCTAACTCAATAACCCTGGAACAATATTTTATTGCCGCCTTGGTGTCTCCTTCTTTATTACTTTCATTGCTCCTGGTCATTAACTGATTTATTTTTATAAGACCCGGGTCAGGAGTTACTTTTCCATTTTTTATAAAAACAATTTCTTTTATTTTTCCCGTAGAATAATACTTTGTGGCAGTATCAAAAACTTCACCTGCTTTGTATTTGCTGCGTAACTTGGCTTGTCCATTAGGATAAAATGATTCCCAAATTCCTTCTTCTTTTCCATTTACAAATGCTCCTTTTTGTTTCAATGAACCATCTTCATAATACTCATTTTCAAAACCATTCTCAATTCCGTCTTGGTAATCTCTCTCCATTGCTAATTTCCCATTCTGATAGTACATTTTGCGGGGTCCATATAGCTTGCCATTGAGAAATACACCTTCTCCTTGTTTTCTTCCACTATAATAATAGTCAATAAATTGTCCACTGTATAGATTGCCACGAAAAAGAAATGTTTCATTTTTCTTTTCCATTTGTTTTGAGGAAGGGATTTGTCTTAAGCTTTCGGGTCTATTACGGTATTCTTTTGTAAACAGAAAAGTTACTCCATCAAATTGTCCATAACCTAGCAATTTTAATGTGTCTTTATTTTTTATAACTGTGATGTCAGCAACATCGGTTTGCAATATTTCATTTCCTTCTTCGAGGTCGTCTATAACCGGAACAGAGTCAATCACAAACATGATTCTGTCATTTGAAGGCTGTCCAAAGGAAATAGTGTGCACAAAAAAAAGTCCTGCTAAAAGTAAAATGATTTTATTCATGATATGGTGAGTGTTCAAATAGTGTTGCCGGTAATCCGCTAATGTAGGCTATTAGACAATAGTTGATCCAAAATTTAAGTGTTTAAAAGCAAAGTGTCAGCGATCATCTTTTTGTATTGTAATTAGTACAAGCCAATTTGGTGTGAACTATTTTTAAACGATTGTAACTGTTTTTCAGGCATACAAAATACGTAAAAATGGCCGGCAGTGCAGGGCTGAGCAAGATTTTTAGTCCGGTCATCGTAAATGTTGAACGGAATGCCAGATTAGTTGCATTCAAACGGATCCAGGGCCATAGAATGCGAAAACAAATGTTCAACATTATTCTGACACCGCCCAACGGGCAATCATTGCAATACCGCCGGTAATGATGGCTATACCAACCAGTCTCACAACCAACGCAGGCCGTGGCAGGCGTTTTTCTGCAGTGACAAAGAGTGCGATCACGATCATGGCAATCGGGTCCATAACGCCCAGCATCAGTTGCGCAACCATCAGGCCTGCGCAACATATTTCACAATCGAACCCGTGCCGGCAGCCACGCCTGAAAGCCAGCGTGCTCTTTTGTAAAGGTGCGCCGGTACAGCCAGACATGGAACGGCATTGTACCAGGTATTTCATTTTAAGGCGGGTAAATTGATATGCACCTGCTGCAACCAGTACCAGCCCGGACAGCAGCGGAACCAGGCGGCTCAGCCGTTGCGATTGCATGGTCGCGTCCGCGAGTAGTATGCCTGCCGGGTATAGCAGGATGACGGGCATGGTCCACACAGTAAAGTACCCGAGAACAGTCCAGCAAAAGGATCTGGCTGACCGTCCCGTTTTTAAAAACACCGGCGCTGCTGATGGCATCATCATGGCCGTCATCATCGCCATCCACATGAATGTAAAACTCAGCCATGCAGTAAGCCAGCTATCGCCAGACATGCGCATCCACATCATCGACATGGTCCATCCACCGGGCATTTTCATATCGCAGCACATGGAGACGCAGTAATAAACAGTGATAACAATACCCGTAATGAAAAGCAACCAGCAGGCAGCAGCAAAGGCTGCCAGCGTTCGCCCTGCTACCATCATTTTTGATTGCAATGGATTATCCATCTGGTGGATTTTGGTGAACTTTTATTTGCAACAGTTTTTTGTACCGGCATCCCCGGGTTGGCTGCTGTATTCGTCATGGCGCTTCATCCAGAAACCACTTTCATTGCGCCCGAGCGGCGCACGGTCAAGCCATTGGTAGATACCCCAGAGTGCATCCAACCCCCGGGCATATGCGGAGTAAGTATGATATACCAACCCGCCTTCCAGTGCAAACGCACTCATCCCCGGCGCCTCGCGTGAATAAGTTGGCCAGTCGGCACCAACGGTTGCTGCTATTTTTTCACCTGTTGCTGAGGCCTTATCCGTTTTCTCAATCTTACTGTCTTTCGATTTAACATTGCCATCGCTGTAATTATATTGAACATCACCTGCACGTTGCTGTGCTTCCGTAAAGGAGACATTAAAATCATAATTGAAATCACTGTCCGCAGCAGAAGCCCATGGGAAAGTCCAGCCCATGCGTTTTTCAAAAGACTGCAGCTGCTGTAACGGCGCACTGGATACTGCCCAGAGCATCACATCATGATCAGCGAGATGGGGCCAGCATCCGTTGAAACCATCCGCAATAGCCGAACAATGCGGGCATCCGGCGGTATAGTCCTTACCAAACATAAAATGATACATCAGCAGTTGCGTTCGCCCCCTGAATAAACTGGCCAGCGGCTGTTTTCCTTCCACAGTATCGAACAGGTAATCCTTTTCGATTTTGACCCAGGGCAATGCCAGTCTTTTTCGCGCCACTTCATCTGTTTGCCGGGTCAATTGTTTTTCCACGTCCAGTAACGCTTTGCGGGCGGTAAGCCATTCCGCGGGGCTTACAATGTTGTGCCGTGTTGCTGCAGAAACTGCATCCTGTTTAGTCATGAGATAAATGTTTTTGAATGGAGTAGAAAAAATACAATTCCTGTGCCATAACAAGCTTCGGCAAAGAAGTCCATGTGTAAAACTAATCTTGAGAGTTGCCTCCAGGATAGCTGTTTAGATTAGTACATAATTTGCTCCAAAAAATGCCCGTTACGAACGGGGCGTAAGTGTTTGGGTAATTAAAAGACGGTCAGTCATCAGTTGTTAAAACAACCGAAGAATGGAGCGCTGGACCAAAGTTGTCTTAACGGACAAAATTGTATGAAGAAAAATAAAATGATGGAAAGACACATATTCAAAACCTGCATCAACAACTACTGACTTGCTGGAACTGTGAGGATGCAAATGGGATGGCCTCCTTATTTTGCGAAAACGGAAATGCAATTGGTTTTGACGGGTGTATCAGGATCATATCTACATTGCTACCTGTCAGAAGTATGTGGATATTCCAAAGCTGAATCCACCGGTTTTAGATGCGGGATTTCCTAAAAGGTCTCTTTGTTGCTGATGCCGGTAGTTTAGTCTTATCACTGTTTGGGTAACAGGTCTGAAACTAATGGCAGGCATGATGCTCCATAGGTCTTCAGCAATATTGCCGCCGGTGCTGGCAAATGTTCCTTTATTCCAGTCTACGTATTCAAGCCTGCAGGCAATATTTACAGTTGCCTTCTCCCAACCCAATATTCTTTTTTTTATAACCGGTTGCACAATATCAATAAATCCACCCTGCTGTTTATTGCCGAATTGCTGAGTGAAAGTGGCTGGCACGTTCACGTTAATCCATGCCCATTCACCGGTAATAAATGTGTGTGACGCAGACAAAGTAGTATTGAAATCAAGCGCAAATACATCTACCCTTCTTTTATCATCCAGCCGCAAACCGTCATCCTGGAATTTATTGTATACACCACCCATATAAGATAAACCCAATTCGCCAATCTTATTATTTCTCACCGCTACTTTACCGGTAAACAGCGGGAGGCCGCTGTTAATTTCTTCAAACCGTTCGGAATTATCTTTAGCTGCAGGCAGAAAGGTTTTATTTTCTGAATTGTCAATGATTGAATTGTCAAAGTTGCCCGACAGATACGCTTCATAGCCAAACATCCAGTTATTGGTATAATGCTTTCCATACAATCCAAAACCCGCATTGCTCCAGGTAGCCGGCAACATTTGTGTGGCAGCTATTGGACGGTCAATAAACTCCCATTTGGGGCCATCATGATTTTGATTGAAAGCGCCGATAGGATTTAAGATCATACCCCCACGCAGGTTCAGCAATGGATGTAACTCAATATCCAGTGCCGCAAACTCCACGGAGATTTCTTTTGCTCCATCTTCAAATTCTATTTCGCTCAAAAATTTCAGGCGCTTGCCGATGGTGGATGAAACAAATAATGTCATTCGCCTGAATTGAAACTGGTGGCCTTCCGAAATACCGTCGGTGCTCAGGTGCTGCCAGTTTGCTTCCATGTATCCGCCAACTGACACAGGCAGTTTACCAACAGCGGCAAAAGGGCGGTTATACACGGCATCCATATTCATTGTTTGTTTTACGGTGTCTTTGGGTATGCGTTTCAGCAACAGCGGATCAATTTGCGCTTCGGCACATACAGAAAAAAAGAGCAGTATTGCTATTGTAAAAAATTTTATCATACAGCTTTCAATGAAATGTTGAGTTGATTGTTATCAATGACGATGGGAAAAGTTCTGAGCTGCATACCCGCGGGGCCATTTTGTACATTGCCTGTACTGGTAAACTCACTTCCATGTGCCGGGCATTGCAATTTATCACCAAACACCTGCAGTTCAGTTCCCTGGTGGGTACAACGCATCCACAAAGCTGTGTATTCATTTTCATTGTGCCGGTATAGGCAAATAGGGTATTGCAATAGGTCGTTCTGTACCACCAGGTATTTCCTGTATTGCGTTTCATTGCCCGATTTTATTTCAAAATCACTGATAGGCACAACTAAATTATCTCCGGCTATTTTACCATTCAGTATGCTAGTCGGCAAACAGCTTTGCAACAATGCAGTCATTGATGCACCTCCCAGGCAGGCAAATGCACAATTTTTTATAAAAATTTTTCTGTCCATTCTTTTAGAGTGATGTTAGAAATTTCAGCAGCGCATTCTTTGCTGCGGGTGTAAGCTGGGTGAATTTAGTTTTACTGGCAGTTGCTTCACCGCCATGTAATAGTATCGCTTCTTCAATACTGGCAGCCCTGCCATCGTGCAATAAAAAATACTGGCCGCCCTGTGAATTCGGCGAAAGCCCCAGTCCCCATAATGGCGGTGTACGCCATTCAAAAGTCTTTGCGTTGCCCTCGGTATAACCATCATCCAGCGCAGCGCCCATATCATGCAACAATAAATCGGTATACGGGTGAAACGTTTTATCTGAGAGTGCTGCAATGGCTGAATAGCCGGTCTTTAATGTTTGCTTGTGGCAGGTTTCACAACCAGTCTGAATGAAAATGCTTTTACCTTCTATTACCTGCTGATCATTCTGATCTCTTTGAATGGGCGCTTTTAAAGTTTGCAGGTAGAAGACCAGATTTCTCACGGTGTTATCCAGCACTTCGGGGTCAACGGCAAGACCTGAATACACATCATGCAGATCAAAAGAAGAAGTAATACCCATATCCTGGTTGTAGGCATTTACGGTTTGGTGCAATAAGTTAAATGCAGCAGCCTTTTTGCCAAAGCGGTGTATGTACCGTCCATTTTGCGATATTGCATTGGAAGGAGGAGCAATAAAGGGGGGTAATGCTATCCAGTTGGGCACACCAGAAATGCCATCACCATTGGCATCGCCGGGATCGGCCATTGCAATAATATCTGCATCCGTCACCAGTTCTATAAATCCCAACCCGGTATTGGCGGGTGGCGTAAATCTGGAGAAAGTGGCACCTTGCGGAATTTCTTCTGGTGTATAACCCGGTAAAGCCCTGTTCTGCAGCTGAGGGCCACCCTGGTGCAGAAACTTGTTGCCGGTACTGTCCGTCTGCCCAAATCTGGTGAGGGTTGTAGAAGGATGCCCTTTACCATCGCCTGCATGACAACTGCCGCAACTGGTGGCTACGAAGAGTGAGCCAAGCCCGGTCTTGCTGTTAAACACCTCATTATTAAAAGCCAGGTCACCAGCCAGAAACTGCCTGTTCTGGTCATAATTAAGCCCGTCTATGGGGCCATCCAGCAGCTTATCGTCGGCTGGGGCAGAAGGCGCCAGCCTGGAACAGGCTTGCACCAAAACAAGGCATACAATAATATAGGCCAGGATAAACAGCGTTTTTTTCATTGTTCTAAATAGATATTTCTACTGTCAAAAGTAATAACTTAGAGTCATCTAACAAATATTATTTTTAGAGGCTGATTCCGGACCTGCAGGCCACTACGTTTTATCATTATCTTCGCCCCATGCATTCTTACACAGAAGAAAACTACCTGAAGGCATTATTCAACCTTTCTGCAGGTAAAGGCGAGGTAAGTGCAAATGAACTGAGCAAACAATTAGGCATTAAGATGCCTACTGTTAACAGCATGATGAAAAAACTGGCCGACAAGAAACTTGTGCACTATGAAAGCTACAGACCGCTGAGGCTGACAGAGAAAGGTAAGAAAGAAGCTGCCCTGATTATCCGTAAGCACCGGCTCACAGAAATGTTCCTGGTGCAAAAGATGGGCTTTGGGTGGGAACAGGTACATGAAATAGCCGAACAGATAGAACATCTGCATTCGCCTGATTTTTTTGAGAAGATGGATGCACTATTAGGCTACCCAAAAATAGATCCGCATGGTTCGCCAATACCCGACAAAACCGGGAAAATGGAATGGGTACATTACGACAAGCTAAGCAGCTGCAAAGCGGGCGAAACAGTTAAGCTGGCTGCAGTTATTCATACAACAGATGATTTTTTAAAATTTCTTACAGCACGCGAATTGCATCTGGGGTTAAAAATAAAAATTAAATCTATCGAAACATTTGATGGCAGCATGATTGTGAACTATAATAAAAGAACCGCAGAGATGCTAAGCGCTACTGTTTGTGAAAGGCTGCTGGTAGAAAAATTGTAATACCTGTGTTAAGAAGGGAAAACCAAATGTCCTTTTATAATTTCTTTTTGTATTCTAATGTACTGCCCACGTTATTGCCAATGGTCATTTCATTTTTATTAATCTCATAAATATGGTAAGTCTTCGCTCTTACTTCTAGCTGCATCCATTCTGCGACTACATTTTTCCAACCTTTGGGGTTCTGACTTTTCATTTTAAAGGCTAATTCATTTGAAGGTATTACTTCAACTTTGTCAAATGTTTGTGTTATTTCATCTTGACGAATACTCCATGTGCCAACAAAGGAAATATCATAAGCGATTGTGATTTTTTCATACATTCCTAAAGTATCAATTTCAGATAATATATTAACAGTTCCTGATAAATGTCCTCCATCCGAATACGTTATTATTTCTTTTCTTCGTGACGATCCGGTTGGTTCAAAAAAGGTAGCAGCCCAGGTACCCAATATTGAATCCTTATAAGCCGGATAACTCGCCGCCGAAGTGCGGGTATCTTTACCAGTGGTGATAAAGAAAAGAACTGTGGCCAGTATAAGCCCGCTAAAAATAACCCAGAATGCCTTTCTCTTAAACAAAGGTTTTTTAATAGCAGCCTTTTTTTTCTCGGTCGGTTTGGGTGTTAAGCCGACAGATTGAATAAGAAAATTTATCAATTGATCGGTATCATACTTCCAGCGTTTTTCACTGATTTCGTATGTATGCCGTCGCAGCAGGGGTTGTAGTTCAGTTGGCAACTCTTCGGGCAAAGGCAATTTTCCGCCATTTACCAATATCGGCACTACACGTATATTGCGTTTCAGCGCCGTTGCCAGTTCAATGCTTACCCAATCGTTTGGCTCTTGAATACGAGAAGGCTGCCCATCGCGAATACCCAACCAGTCAGGACCAATTACGGCTAACATTACTTCGCAAGTTTGCAATCGCTTTCCAATTTCGTCTACAAAATCCGCCCCTGGTTCCAGCCTTTCTATGTCCCTGAAAATCTGGTCTTCCCGAAAATGTTGCGAAAGGGCATCTGCCAGCCGCCCGGTTTCGCCAGGCGTATCCTGCCGGCGATAAGAAATAAATATATTCTTTGCGGTGGTACTTTGCATGGCTTCTAAGGAAATAGAGATGCCTAAAGTTACTTTTTTTTTTAAAACCCATCTTCCCTCCGAATTTTTCTAAAGAAACTTGGTGCAATTTGTAAGAAAATTTAGGCAAACTGGCAAAATACGATGATTGTTAAGAATAAAGGTTAATAAAATCCACATATCCCGATGTGATGACAATAGGGTTTTATAAATGGGAAAATATTTATATAGCGTTCTTTAGGTTAAAATCGATTAACGAATCACAACAATCAAAATTCCGGACTTGCTCAATGTATGCTTCAATAATATATTTAGTGATGGGCACCGCCACCCATCTTACGTCCTCCTGAATTAAACCGGTTGCCGCCTATTCTGTCCATCGATATTGCAGAAGGATGTACTTGCCGAGGTGACGAAAACTGGCCTTTATCCTGAACGGACTTCTGGTAATGCGAATTTTGTTCGGATGTTGGCTGTATTTGTTTTGACGCTTCTTCCCTTCGTTCATTTGCCAGTGGTTTGTAAATTATTCCACCATTACCATTAAAACTTGAGTGGTTTACATTTTTGAACGTATGCTGTACAGATTTTTCTGAATAGACATTATGTATTGCACTGGTATTTATCCGTGATACCGCGGTGTTATAATAAAAATGACCGCTTTGCCATCTTCCGCCACTATAGCCCGTTCCGAAATACCCCCAACCATAATTAATACCCCCATAATAACCTACACTTGCACCCCAATAACCAGGATACCATTGATACAATCCATCAACAAAATCCCAATACCCGGGTGTCCATAATAGCCCGGGTCCCGGAGGTAAGACCCAAACACCGGGGATCCAGTAATAGCCATCAGCACCATAAGCCCAATAACCCGGCGTCCATATATAACCATCGCCCGGACAATTTGGTTGAGTGTAAACTTCAATCGGTGGTGGGGCAATATGTGCCGAAACGCGAATATTAATTTGTGCATTTATTCTTAGTGTTCCGGTCAAAAAAAGAAAGCTGAACAATACAATTGCCGTGAATACATTTTTCATTTTGTCTAAGTTTTAATTAAGAGTCATTTTTATTTCGCCGTACCGGTTCGAATACCGGTATTGACGAAATACTTACCCATGCCTCATATGACGATATAAAGCTTCCATTAACCCGTGTTTTCATGATAACGAGTTGTTAAGCAGGCAAAAGAGACTTTTTGATGTTGTCATAGGATAAATTTTTAAAATTAAGACCGGCTAGTTTCAAACGCACAACGAAAATGAAATTTGTATCAGCCCCGCACAATTGTACGATGGTTTACTGCATTGCAAAAGCTGCCACACATTTTTGACCGTATTATGCAGCAAACGATAGTAAAACGCATAGTCATCTATGCAAAAGACATCATGAAAATTATGGGCCATATAGAGAAAGCAGCACATTAGTATAGCAGAAGTGCAAGAATTTTTAGTTGCATAGACCATATCAACCTTATACCAAAGCTTACCCAAAGCCTGCTCAAAGGCATGGATACCTTACCAAATCCGGTAACCAGTTCAAAAAATAGTATGGCTAGTGCGGCGCATGCCGGTCCTTAAGGTTGATGATCTGGCTGCGTGCCGTGTTGATATCCAGTTTGGGATTGTTTGACATGATTGCTTTTAATGCTGAAAGGCGTACCAAAGAAACAAGTTTCCGCAAAGTGCCGGGCGCTTCTGTTGCCGGCATTGTGCAACTGCTGTCTGCAGAATCATTGAAAATAATCATTGTTTCAAAATACAAGACCTTTTCAAAATCGCCACTCAGCTAATCCATAATATAAAAAAACCTGCCGAAGCTGCCGGCTGGCGTTGCAGCAATGAATGTCTGATGAGCAAGACTATAAAAGCTGTCATTCTCATTGGGATACAGCACATGGTAAGCGGAACCATGTCCGGCTCCTTTTACACAATCCGTCTGCCACAGGCTTATCCATTTCCGTATTATACTTTACTCGCTTCTCAACGATTTCACCGGATTCGCCATTGCCGCTTTAATAGCCTGGAAGCTAACCGTTACCAGTGAAACAACAATGGCCAGCAATCCTGCTATACCAAATACCCACCATTTCATTTGTACGTGGTACGGATAATCCGCTAACCATTTACTCATAAAAAACCATGCAACCGGTGATGCAATGAGTAACGACACAATAACCAGTTGCAGAAAATCTTTGGATAGCAAGGTGACAATGCTCCCTATACTGGCGCCCAGCACTTTGCGTACTCCAATTTCTTTCAGCCGGCTTTCTGCCATATAAGCGGCAAGCCCAAAAAGCCCCAGGCATGAAATAAAAATGGTCAGCGATGCAAACACGCCAATCAGTTGTGCAGTGCGTTCTGTATCGTCGAATTTTGTTGCATAGTCCTGGTCGGCAAAATGATATTCAAAAGGATATTGCGGGTTGTATGCTTTGAATATTTTTTCTGCAGCTTTAATATTATCTGCCGTTTTGTTGGCAGTATTTAATTTCATATTGATAACATTGAAAGAACTGCGGCCGCCATAAACTATCATAGGATGGATGGAATCATACGGCGAACGGATAATAAAATCTTTTATGACGCCTACGATATGCCAGCTGATGCCACCGTCTTTGACAAGTCTGCCAACAGGATTTGTATACTGCATGACTTTAATGGCAGATTCATTCAGCAGAATAGCAGTGGAGTCGGTGGGAAATTGCGTTATATCCATATCACGTCCTTCAATTATTGTAAGGCCAGTAGTCTTTGCCAGTCCTTCGTCTGCCGACAATATGTCGAAGTCTGTTTTATCGTTGGGGTCTTTGCCTTCCCACAAAATGTCCCAGCTGGTAGACCACACTTGTGTAAGTGGTGATAATGTTTTTGTAACAGAAGTGGCAATTCCTTTTGCAAGCAGTTCTTGTTTCACCTGCGGAAAATGCTTGCCAAGATCTCCGGTGAGGTAATGATACATCAGCTGTCCGCGCTCATAGCCGGTTTCACGTGCCTGTGCGTATTTCATTTGCTGCACAACAATGATGGTAGCAACAATAAGAATTATGGCGAAACTAAATTGCAACACCACCAATGCTTTTCTCGGATTGACAGCCGCATTTACTTTTTTAAAACTGCCTTTTAAAACAATCACCGGTTTAAACGACGATAAAAAGAACGCCGGGTAGCTGCCAGCCAATGCGCCGGTAATTAAAACAAACACTGAGCCCGCTAACCAAAACCAGGGGCTGTTATATGGAACCCTCAGTTGTTTGCCGGCAAGTGTATTGAACCAGTCTAAAGACACCTGAACCAGCAGCAATGCAACAATACCGGCTATAAAAGCAATCAGCACGGATTCTCCCAAAAACTGACCAACCAGCGATCCTTTTCCCGCGCCTACTACTTTGCGAATGCCTACTTCTTTAGCACGTTTCTCGCTGCGGGCGGTACTCAGGTTCATAAAATTGATGCAGGCAATCAGCAGTATAAAAGCCGCTATGATGCCAAATGTAAAAACAATGGTAATTCTTCCTCCTGCTACTTTACCGTTTTCAAAATTGGAATACAAATGCCATTTATTGGCCGGATGCAGAAATACTTCTTCCTTTATTTCGCCATTAGAATGTTTTTTAGATACATTCATAATGTTTGCATTAACGGAGGCCAGTTTGGTATTCGGTTTTAATTGTACATAGGTGTTATAAGAATTGTATCCCCACTGTGGCTCATCGCCGCCATTTAATTTTGCCTGGTAGCTCCATGGCAGCAGGTATTCAAAATCAAATTGAGTGTTGGTGGGTAAATCCTGAAGAACGCCACTCACCGTAAAATTGTCGTTGTCAATCTTTATTATTTTCCCAAGCACATCTGTACTGCCAAACATTTTACGCGCCATCTTCTCTGTTACCACAATATTGTATATGCTATTCAATGCAGTTGCAGCATTTCCTTTAACCATCGGGAAGCTGAACATGTACAAAAAGGACGGATCGGTATACATGCATTTGGTAGAGAATTTATTTTCGCCGGCAGCAGTCACAAACCAACGGTAACTGGTCCTTGTCATTTCTGCAATTTCTGGATGCTCCAGTTTTAAAGTTGGCCCCAGTATATTGGGTGTCCCATCCCAGCACACCAGTTTGCCATTAGAAATGCCACGGTTAAAGGCTTCATATAAATTCGGTGCATTTTTATGAAAACGGTCATAACTCACCTCATTTTGTATCCACAGCAGGATCAGTATTGCGCTGGCCATGCCAATGGCCAGGCCTGCAATGTTGATAGCGGAAAAGCCTTTATTGCACAAAAGGTTCCGAAGGGCAATTTTAAAATAATTGGAAATCATACTTATCTATTGAGAAAAATTAAGACAGATGCTGGCAACCCTGTTCAGCGCCACTGTCATATGGCGTCCAACAGTTGTGCCAAGGCTGTAGCCCTTACGGGAAGCGGGTTTTAGGCAATATGCACGAACCATGTGTCCGGAAACGTACACCCGGGTGTGCGCAAGCGGACTACCCAAAAATCGTTGACTATTGAACGCGCACCGTAAGATTGCAAAAATTTCCTCCTTTTGGAGACGGACCTATTATTCTGGGAGTGAAGATAAAACTGCCACTTGTAATGGGGGTACCGCTGCCGTTCATTATAATTGTTTGCTCACCTATTTGAGAAAACGTGCCCGAAATTCCGAATATCATCCCGTTAACCTTTTTAGTATAGATTGAATAATTTCCAACATCGCTTACATAAACTTTAAAGCTAATGGTGTTTGTATTGTTAAGTGGCGCCCCGGCAACATAATTCCCTTTTAATAAGTACTGATTACATACAGTGTCCGAGCCGTACTCTAAAACGTACACTGAAAGCGGACTGGCCGGTGTAACAGGAATACCGAAATTGCATTGAGAAGAATCGGCGTGTAGGCGGTCTTCCTGCAGAATTTACTAGCCGGGCACCCTGTTGCATCACACGCACTTCATCTTTGGCATGTTCAGTTTGTTCAGAAAAAATAGAATTGATTTTTTGTTTGCACATTTTACCAAAGACCCATTACAGGCTTTACCTGGCCAAAAAAATTCCATCTGGTTGGGATTGATATATTTAAAGAATAACTGCGCTTAATCAGGTTCGTGAGAACAATGATATTTTTCCATCTTTTAGCAAAATATTTGATAACGATATCAGCGGATCGCCATGTATACTTGCATTTCCCCCGACGGTACAACATTATTAATTACAGTAAAATATGTTTCATGAATGCGGGCACGTAACGCCTTGTCAACCGGCGGTGATCCTTTTTTTGCTGGAGTTTTGCAGGACACTTCATCAATGCTATCTTCTAGCGGCGATAACCAGCTATATCACCTTCCAATCATTGGTTTACGCGGAGGTGTGAAGGAAAAAATGATTGTAATCCGAAAAATTATTGAGAAATTTCATTTTAATAGGAATAATTCTGTTTTTTGGGTTGTTTTGTGAGAATTAGCCGGAAAAATTCTGAATTTGTCTGTTGCAATATCCCATAAATAAACAGATAATCAGAAAAATTCAGTAAAATTGACTAATTAATCTGAAAAATTCCCGAAATTTGCCTCAATAAAGCGTTTTAATGGGAAAAATTCTGACTCCAAGACTTCAGGAAATCATTTTAAGCTCTGGCGACAAAACAGAATCGGCGAGGGTAAGCAAGCTCGAACAGCAGGGACTCATCCGCAAAATTGCGCCCCGTATCTATACCTCCAACCTGGAAGAAGATGCTGCCAGTATAATCAAACGCAACTGGTTCCATATCCTGGCAGGGCAATATCCTGATGCCATACTCAGTCACCGCTCCGCACTGGAATTCCGCCCCACATTGGCAGGCCATGTGTACCTGACCTATACTTATAATAATAACCTCCAACTGCCGGGCCTCACCATCCATTTCATGAAAGGACCGGGACCAACAGCAGGTGATAAAATATTTTTTGAACCCTTGCATGTTTCGCAGGACGTACGCGCTTTTTTGGAAAACCTGCAATCTTCGCGTAAAAAAGGCGAGGAATCCAAAACGCTGACACAGGCAGAGCTCGAAGAAAAACTGGAAGCCATCCTGCGTACACGCGGGGAAAAAGGGCTGAATGATTTAAGAGACAGGGCTAAAACCCTTGCAGCATCGCTTGAAATGGAAAAGGAATATAAAAAACTGTCTGCGCTTATTAGCGCACTGCTGGCAACCGGCGATTCAAAAAAATTACAATCACCTTTAGCCCTTGCCCGCAGCCTGGGCGACCCTTTCGATCCAGACAGGATTGAGTTATTCCAAACGTTACAGCAAACGCTCGCAGCTGCCAGCTTCCCGGATCTAAAAGATCTAAACAGTACCCGAAAGGCTTACCGGAATTTCGCTTTTTATGAAGGTTATTTTTCCAATTATATCGAAGGAACCGAGTTTACCATTGAGGAGGCCAAAGAAATCATTACAACGAATACGCCGCTGCCGGCGCGGCAGGATGATTCGCATGATATATTGGGCACTCACCATATCGTATCTGAAAAAAATGAAATGTCCATAGTGCCGGTAAATGCGGCAGAACTGATAACGCTACTCATGGAACGCCATGCCATTTTACTCAGGGCAAGAACATCCAAAAAACCAGGACAATTCAAAGACAAAAATAACCGGGCGGGCAACACCGAATTCGTGGACTGGCAACTCGTTTCAGGCACGTTGAAAAAAGGGTTTCAATGGTATTCATTGCTGCAGCATCCTTTTGCAAAGGCGGTTTATATGATGTTCCTGGTCAGTGAAGTCCATCCTTTCCTGGATGGCAACGGAAGAATTGCCCGTGTTATGATGAATGCAGAACTTTCATCCCAGGGCCTTTCCAAAATTATTATCCCAACCGTGTACCGTGAAGATTATATCGGCGCCTTAAAGAAATTTACCAGGCAGCGTGATCCCGATGCGTATACAAGGATGCTTTTAAGAGCCTGGCAGTTCAGTGCGAATGTATTTGGTGAAGACCAGGACCAAATGGAAAATTACCTGCGGCGTTGTAATGCATTCACAGAACCTGGCGAGGGTATACACCTTAAAAAGATTCCCGCGCTGTTGGTTACCAGTCAATGGTCAAACCCTTTGCCTGTTGAATATGGCAGGGATATCCGTGTCTATGCATCGAAAGAAAATTTCAGCTATAAAATATACAGCGCAAATATGGGGTCGGTTGAAGCGCCGGTAACAGAAAAAGTGGCACCTTTAATCATCAGTAAGGATAACCCCTATATCCGGGGGATTGAACATCCAATGATCAGTTTTAGATCCAATACGGATGAAACTGTCCGGATAGATGTTGAGACGTTGTGATGAGATGGGTTCAGAAAAAAATGAGGCATATTTAATTGTTTGAATGTATAGGCAATACTTTTTTTACGATAGAGGAGCTGGAATCGCAATCAAAGGATGTTACCCCTGCAACAACAGAGCTGTTTTCATTACTGCAGTTTGTTACCCGGTAAAGGGTTTTGAGGTTTAAGAAAACGGACATCATTCAAAAATTTCCATTGCGGGTCTGGTCGCCGATCTTAACGCGGATATGAATTGAATAAATCCCCGGGATGTTATTCCCGTTCCTCCAATTGAGTAATATGGCAATATGCTGCAAATTACGCGGTGTTCATTGAGATCATGGCCCAAAAAAACTGAAGCGTCCGTATTAAACACAAATTGTTCAATATAAAAGACACGATAATATCTCGCCATTTCTTTAACAGGCCTTTACCGCAGCTGGAAAATAAATTTCAGGACAGACGAATAATACAGCATATCCCTGGGCAGTTGCTCGTTTATGTAACAATAAAAGCCTGTTGGTTGCGGTTGCCGGTAAATAGATGGCGAAAAATACCTTCAAACGCTAATTGTATTTTATTTGTTTCAAACAATTTTGATTTTAACAGTGTAAAAGTTGAAGTTAGACAAACAGCATCGTATTTGTTCCACATACTTGTTCTCTGGCAGGGTTGTTGAACCTTAACAATCATTGCTAAAACTTACACGCCATGATGGGATTCAATCTTTTTAAAGCTTCACCTTTGATTTTAGAAAAACTAGATATTCTTGCCAGATTGTTATGGCAGGGGAAAAGAGATTATGAATATATGGCGGCCAATATACCTGATAAAGAATTGAGGCGAACAATATTAACTTTGGCGCAGGAAAACAATCAGTACGCCTGTGAGTTGTCTTCTCAAATAAAATCTATGGGAGGGCTTCCTCCTGATGAAACTAAATATGAATCCAGCCGGGAAATAGAAGTGAATAATAGCAACGATCAGCGTGTTATTATGTCTTTTTGTAAAACAAATGAAAATAGAATGGTTAGTGCCTATCGTCAAATTTTGAATGAATCCACTTTGTACGAAGGGCTAAGGAAAATGATACAATACCAGTTAAATGGAACTCTTTGCGCTTTTATGCAACTGAGACTGTTGATTTCCTTAAAGATTCACTACACAAACTTTGAACAGTTGAATCTGGTCACAGTATACAGGTAGAGCAGTATTTTCGTAAACGTGGTTTCTCTTTTTTTCTTCTGTCTGGGATAGTCGAATCACTAAAGAAAGTAATGTTGAGGCTGTAGTGTTCTGCACTAATGATGATTGTGCCACAGGTTCTTTTATGGGAGACAAAGGTTACCTGCTGCAACCCCTCGCTATGCCAGATTCGGCTATGTTTAAAAAATCTTAAAGAGGTTAATGATTTCAGTCATATGTCTTGGTGCAATTGTATTCCACCTCGGTAATTTCAATATTTGCCCAATAAAAATCGCCTGCAGGTAATTGCCAGATTACTTTATTTTTAACTGGTATCCGGTAGCCCTGGAATGTTCTCCATTCTGTAAAACGGATTAACCACGGTTCAGTCCTTGCGTTTAAGCCGTTGCCATAAAATCTGTCTGCGATAAATGATTCCACATCGCCATTTTCTAAAAATGTAAAAATGCCGCTGACGGTGAGCCCGTCAATTGTCATGATGGCCTTTGCTGATAAAACACCGGCAGGTTGCCATTGTATACAATCACTGATGGCGGCTGATGGAAACAAGCATGTTTCTGCGAGGTACCGGAGCATGCTGGCCGTATTTGTTTTGTAATCATTGGCTGAACTACCCATATCAAATATGGCAAACAATTTAATGGCTGATGCACCACGGCCATTTTCGAATTTATCCCGCGCGTCAAAAAATACCATCGGCATCATGGCAACGCTGGCTGTCCATACAAATGCGGGGTCATCCATAGTAAAATATTGAGAGGCCGTGAAAGCCATCCATTTACCCGATTGACTGGTGCGTAGTTCGCCTCTTTGTTTTAGTCGAACCGTATTAATTCTTTTATTGCCAATAACGCCTGCATGTTTCAACCATTTTTGTACCACCGCGGGTAAATCATTCAACATTTCTTTCGTCATTACCGGATGTTGCTTGTCGCCGGCCCTTGCAAGTATTGTTCTGGATTCTGTTGCTGCCATTTTATTAAACCGGGTATTTGCAAAAGTGGTGATGGCCGCGAGAAGGATTACCAGGTTGATAATGCTTCCCCATTTTGCGCTTTTCCAGTTTTTTATAATCAAGACCTGTGAAATGATAATGGCTCCAATAGCTATCAGGTACCAACTGTCATTATTGACCAGCAGCAGCGCCGCTACTAAGAGCAATAGCATGCAGGCCAGCAACCACCATAATGCAGGGCCCCTGTAGAAGTTTTGCACCAATGGTAGTGCGCTGTGGCTGCCGGAAATTTTGACAAGGCCGGTTAGGTGGATAAACGCATGGATAACTAAAACAATGATAAAGAGGTAAATTAACATGCGGATTGAATTTTTTATGTTGATTTCACCGATGTGCGATAAACATTGCCTGGCTCACTGTTTCGATAAGACATTCTGCGCGGCTGTGTTTAAAGTATTGTGAAAACGAGTTGCGGCCGTAAGCACCCATTACAACGAATACATTTTTCTTTTTCACCAGCAGGGTCACCAACTCATTTTCGGCGTCACCCAAAAGGCTTATATAGCCAATAGAGGAATAATGGCTGCTGAGCCATTGACTTAAACGTTGTCGTTCATCTTCCGTGGCAGGGTCGTCTTCAACTACTTGCACCAGGCTTACTTTTTTGTCATCGAGTGCAGGAAAAAGGTAACAAAATTGTTTAATGGCAAACATGGACGACTTGCTGCCATCATAGGTGAATATGATTTCATCAATCGCGTCAAAAGTTTCCGGGGCAATAATTACCGGGCATTCTGCTTCTGTAAGCACTTTTTTGACCAGCCCGGTAGGAATTCCGTCAAACTTTTTACTGAAGCATGTGCCGGCCTCTATGATAAGTATATCTGCATAGCGGCTTTCTATGATAATTTCTTTCGCCGGGTCACCATCATCGTTGTGTACATTGCATCTATTTCCATTTTTTTCACAAGTCGCCTTAAAGATCGAAATATTTTTTTCAATGATTCCTTTTTTCCTGTCTGCTTTACTGCATTTGTATACCCAGCCATCCCCGTACAATACATTGCCCTTGCCGGCTATGGCAAGACGCTGTTCTGCTGCACTATCTGTCAGGAAAACACCTGTAATCTTGGAACCCGTTAAAGTCCCAAGCCAACAGGCAAAGTCTAAAGCGTGTGAATTTAGGTGAGTGCCATCAAGGGCGAGCAATATTTTGTCCATGGTTCCTTTTTTATCAAAGCTAACTGGTCACGGAGATGTTAATTATGACGGGGCAGGAAATAAAGCTGATTAAAATCAGGCAGTGAATTTATTGTCTGTAACAACGGCCGTATTATTAAACTAATCAAGCCGTATACATAATACTTACTTTATAACCCTGCAGTGAATCGTAAATTCCACCTCCAGTTTGTCACTTGTTTTTATCATACCAGCCATTTTACGTGGCGCAACCAAGTTGAAATCTGAAAAATAAATGACTTGACTTCCTGCCAATTGAATAATTCCCTTATTATTCATGGATACCCTGTAATTGACGGTCAGCTGTTTTTTGATTCCGGCCAATTCGATGTCAACAATACCGGTGAGTGATTGCTGAGCGGGGTGTAAGAGCGGGTATTTTTCCATGGAAATAAAATGAATATAGAAATTTGGATACTCCTTTTGCCTGAGTGTTTTGCGCAGGTCTTTGGTCATCATTTTATTGACGCAATCAAAACTAAAGACAAGCATCGCCATATTCCCGTTCATAATAACTGTACCGTCGTTGTTTTGATTAACCAGGCAGGTCAGTGTATCGGCGTTGAAGTGGCTTGCAACGGTACAGGCAAACTTGTTAATATTTGTGCTACCGTTTACTTTTACAATGCATTGTTCCAGGATGAGCCATTTCACAGTATAGTCTCGCGGAGCCGGCAGCAGGAAGGACATGAATACCTGCACAAGGGCCGCAAGTATAACTGGTACGAGTATGTTTTTTTGAAAAGACATAAGAAATGGTCGGGTATTTTATTAAATGGAATGCCTGTCTTCGTCATCATGGTTTTAAACAACGGCCATGGTAGTAATGAAGATTGACCAAAACCGGGATATTATTCATCCCGACTTTTAGAATCAGAGCAAGTGAATCAGTAGAATTTAGAAACCCACAATGGCTTCAACTACATAACCATTGAATTTGCCTCCTGCGCGGTAATCTGCCCCCGGAAAATCTTTGTATTGCTGCTTTACATATTCAGCCTTCATCAGAATGTTTTTAGTAAGGAACCAGCCGGCCGATGTGGCAAAACGGTTGATATGAACATTTCCGGCATAGGCAATTCCGCCTGCACCTGTTCCAGCTGCATTGTCTGCCAGGCGGGCAGTAACCGTATTATAGCGCACACCGATAAACAGCTTTTCGGATGCACCAAACCGGTAGACGCCATCAATGGCATACTGGTTTACTTTCCTGTCAGTTGCTTCTTTTGAAGTTCTTCCTGATGCGGTCTCGAAAGTTCCAAAGAATTCGAGGCCATGTACTTTCACAAACCCGTTCAGCATAACAGCGTTGATCTTTTTGCTAAAGCCTGGATTAAAACGCCCTGAAAATGCAAGCGCGGATCCCGAACCCGTTGTACTGGAAGGATTGTTGGAATTTTGCTCCATAATAAACTGGTAGTTAGACCCGGAACGGTCCCCCCCAAATAAGGTATTGCCACCACTGCTCTGGTTACCGTAATAAGATCCGGTCAATCGTAACCTGATATGTTCAGCTATTTGTTTGTCAAATCCGGCTTTCAGCAAAATAGAGGGCGCCTTGCGGAGGTCGTTGTCGGGGTTGGCGGTTTTATAAAGTGAATCCACATTTCCTTTGATCATGCCGCTGCTGAGGCCGGCAATTCCAAACCATCCATTTTTCCTGACCATGACCTGTCCGCCAATTTCAGTGGCAAATTCATCCATGATATTTCCCTCCATGAAAGGATTGTACAGGCTCTGCCCACCGTCACTTCTGCGGTAATGTTCATCACCATAATCTAATTCAAAGTGACCGATTTTTATGGTAGTCACCTTCATAATATTATTCCAGATCTGTCTTTTAAAAGGTAGCTTGTCGAACTGAATATAGCCACCCTTCACCCATGTTTCATTGTGGTGTTTGGTTGACAGGTAGGTGGTAATATTTAAACGGATTCCATCCGCCAGCTGCACATCCATATATAGATTGGCCTGCGCTGTCTGAAAACCAGCTGTAAGGGGTCTTAATTTATTGCCGGTAGCAGAAACCCCATTGACAAAAGCACCTGTTTCATTATTTAATGCGCCTGGATTTGTATGTTTCAGGTTTTGAAACTGCTGTGTAAAGCCTGCGCCGAACTTTACTTTGATACTATTGAATACAGATAAACTGTCTTTACGGTCTTCAAATACGTTAATTCCTGATTGATCATATGGTCGTAAGTTCGCGATGCTGGGTTGTTGTGCCACCAGCTTGGAAGATAAAAAAACGTACAGCACGATAAGGATACCCGTCTGGTAAATTTTAAGTTGCATAATAATTGTTGTTAGGCGATAGATCAAATGTTATTTTCTAAGTGTGAGGTTGAATTGAACGGTTACGTCATTGCCTGTTTTCACTGTACCGAGCATAAAGCTTGGCGGGGTCATGTTATAGGCTTTCATGCTTATTTTCTTGCTGCCTTTTACGGAAATGCTTTTATCGGGATTTACCTGGCTGGTAGCTGTGAGATCCACATCCAGCGTTGTTCCCGCAATGGATAATTTTCCCTGGCATTTGATGGCGCCATCAGGGTTAATTGTTGCTGTGCTCAGGGTATAAGAGATGGTTGTATTGGCGCCGGTTTTAAGTGCCTTATAGGCATTTTTGTCCATGCCCTTGTGGTCACTCTTTAAACTTTCAGCAGGTACAGCAAAGCTTAATGCAGTTAACCCGGACAATCCGCCATCTGCATTCAGTATTATCGTTGCATCACTTATCCCTTTTGACGTCTTCATATCCCAATCATGCATGGTGGATGTTCCGCTCACTACTATCTGCAGGTCATCTTTAGCATGGTATTTTACCTGCGCCACAGATGCCAAAGCCAGCAGAACAGCGATCATCAGCAGCAGGCTTGTTTTTCTTTTAATATTTTGTGTCATCATTATTCGTATTTACTTGTTTGTTATAGATGTAAGGTAGTTCTGCCGGAAACCATTTTGGCTGATGACAATCAGCTGAGGTGGTGACAGGGATTTGATCGCATAGGCGTAGCATGGACTATAAGATCCGGGTTGGGTTGTCAAAAAGAAAAAAATAACCGGGCCTGGCGCCCGGTTAGAAATTTGATCTGAGGTTGACTTTTTTTATTGTGAGAATGTTATTGGTGATGCGCGGTAAACAGGGGTAGGTTGATTGTTTTAATCAGCGCTGCCGCCGTACTTTGCCGGGATGGCATGGCGGGCATGTGGGTACCAAATGCACCCATAATAACCATAGCGTTCTTCCGGCGGGCGAGGTAATTAAACAATTCCTCGCTGGCAATTCCCTGTAATGTTTTAAGATCAATAGTTGTATAATGCATTTGTAACAGACTGAGCAATTTATTGCAGTCTTTAACAGGCGCCTCCTCCCGGCCGATCACTTGCAGCACCTCCAGTTTTTTATTGCCCAGCATGGGAAACAAGTAGGTAAATTGTTTAATAGCAAAAGCAGCGGAAACGCTCCCGTCATACGCGAAAATTATTTCCTGAATGTCTTCAAACGCGTAAGGCGCAATCATTACCGGGCATTCGCTTTTTGTAAGCACTGCGCTGGACAGTCCGGAAAGCATACCGGTATTATCTTTATCGATTGACATTTCAGCTTCCAGTATAAGCAGGTCAGAGAAGCGGCTTGTTTTAATAATGGCTGCAACCCTGCCCGGGCCCATATTCTGGAAACCCTGCTTGCTGTTACAGGTTTGATTAAACAGGTACTCATTATCCTTGCATTTACCGCAACATATTCCTGCAATGTTTGGCGAAATGCCCAGGTCTTTTTCCTTCGCTGGCATTTTATGAATATTTCTCATAACCGGTATCAATTGACCCTGGTGCCGCTCCAGGAAGACGCCAGTAATCCGGGCTGCAGTGTGGCTGGCAATGTATGTAGCGAACTCAGTCAGATTTTTTCCTGGCTGTCTGGTTTTGCCTGCGGGATATTCTTTATCCATAGAAGGAAAATTTGCGATATAATTTTTAATAAAAAATAGTTGCTATGATCACACCTGTGTCGATCAATGCCCCCAGGAAAAAAGCGGGAATGGTGTACCGGGTGGGCATTGCCGCAAGATTCAGTACCACTACCAGTACCAATGCAAGCATTGCGATCATCATAAGAGGGAAAGCCGCGCCATTTATTAGTATAAAGGTCATTGTCAATGGGAAAAGCACGGCAGCTGTAGCAAGGAGGGAGATCCCTGTCCATGCAAAATGGTGTTCCTTATCCTGGCCTGTAGCCCATTCGATGAAAATATGTACCTGTGAACGTGTTTTTACGGGGCTTCTGTAAGTAATGGAGGTTTTGTCGTTTGAAATAATGTATCCCATATTATGTTTTATTAAGACTCAAAGATGTAATAACCTGGCCGGGGTAACCATGACGGCAGTCAGTATAAGAGCTGATTGTGATACCATCCGGGCCGGGCTTCGCCTTTTCTAACTACATTTACGCTTATGCAGCAGGTAGGTACAAACACCATCAATGATTATTACCGGTACGAGGCGCTTTTTAATAATGCTTCTCTGGGAATTGTGGTAGCAGATGGGAAAGCAATCATTCAGTCCGTGAATCCTTTTGCACTGAATTTATTCGGTTATGCTGTTGAAGAAGTTATTGGCAATACTATTGAATTATTGGTGCCGCAGCGTTATCACCACCAGCACGTTCGGCAAAGGGATGGGTATATTGCACATCCCAAAAGCAGACCGATGGGGGTTGGTCTGGATTTGTTCGGTAGGAAAAAAGATGGTACAGAATTCCCGGTTGAAGTGAGCCTGTCCAGCTATATAGATAAGGAAGAAAAATACGTGATTGCTTTTATCAGTGATATATCGGTGCGCAAAAATGCCGAGGCGGAAATAGTAAAATTGAACAATGATTTGGAATCAACTGTAGAACAGCGTACCAGTGAACTCACCAACGCCATGCGGTTGCTGGAATCTTCTAAACAGGAAATATCCAAATCACTGGACAAAGAAAAGGAGCTGGGTGAACTAAAATCACGCTTTGTCTCCATGGCTTCACATGAATTTCGGACGCCGCTCAGTACAATTCTTTCTTCGACCTACCTGATAGAGAAGTATACGCTAACCGAGCATCAGTCAAAAAGAGATAAACACCTGCAGCGGATTATTTCATCTGTCAACATGCTAACAGAAATATTGAATGATTTTCTCAGCGTTGGAAAAATTGAAGAAGGCAAAATCCAGGTGAGATTGGCAACTTTCAATATTAAAGAATTAATGACGGCAACACTGGAGGAAATCAAAAATAACCTGAAGGAAAAACAGGAATTAGTGTACACACATACAGGCGAAACCATGGTAGTTATTGATCCTTCTTTGTTCAGGCATATTATCATGAACCTCGTTTCCAATGCCAGCAAATTTTCAAGCAATTCCTGTTGCATAGAAATAAATACACGTGTTGATGAAAATGTTTTATTGTTGTCTGTCAGGGATTTTGGGATCGGCATTTCTGAGGATGATCAGAAACATTTGATGGAGCGGTTTTTCAGGGGCGCCAATGCAGGCATGATACAGGGGACTGGCTTGGGATTGCATATTGTTTCCAAATATTCAGAACTGATGGATGGAACTGTGGTCTGCACCAGTGAACTGGAAAAGGGAACTGAATTTATTATTCATTTTCAAATGAAAAACAATGCGTAGGAAAAAAATCCTGGTGATCGAAGACAATGATGGTATACGCGAGAACACTGCTGAGATACTGGAATTAGCCAATTACGAAGTAATTGTTGCTGAGAATGGCAAAAAAGGCGTGGAACAGGCTTTGCAACATACACCTGATCTAATCATCTGCGATATTATGATGCCAGGACTCGATGGGTATGGTGTGTTGCATGCCATTCATAAAAATGATGCCATTAATAATATCCCTTTTATTTTTCTGACCGCGAAAACCGAACGTGGCGACTTCAGGAAAGGCATGGAACTTGGCGCGGATGATTATATTACCAAACCCTTTAATGGTACGGAATTGTTAAACGCGGTGGACAGCCGCCTTAAAAAGATAGGTCTGCTGAAGCAAGCACTGGCTCCCGGTCTGGAAGGTGTTCAGCAATTGATCAACACATTTGCCGGAACGAATGTGTTGCAGTCCTTTACTGAAGGCAGGAATACGAATAATTATAAAAAGAAACAAACAATTTATTCTGAAGGAAATCATCCCCATGGGCTTTTTTTTGTCATCAGTGGCAAAGTGAAAACCTATAAAACAAATGACAATGGAAAGGAACTGGTAACTGATCTCTTCAATGCCGGTGATTTCCTTGGCTATAATGCATTGTTGCAGGAATCCGTTTACAGCGACACGGCGGATGCGCTTGAAGAAACGGAACTGGCGCTGATACCCAAAGAAGATTTTATACAACTGGTCCATAACAACCCGGGCATTGCCCGGACCTTTATCCGGATGCTGGCTGGTAACGTTGCTGATAAGGAAAACCAATTATTGGGGCTGGCGTATAATTCGTTGAGAAAAAAAGTGGCAGACGCTATCTTATTACTACAAAAAAAATATGGGAGCAATATGCGCGAAACATTTCAGATTGATATCAGCAGGGAAAATCTGGCCATGGTCGCCGGCACTGCCACGGAATCACTGATACGAACGCTCAGCGATTTCCGGAATGAAAAGCTGATTGACATAAAAGAGGGCGTAATTACCATAGTCAATCAAAAAAAATTGGAAAATTTACTCAACTGAACGGTTATTGGATATTTTCCAGGAGATAATCATTGAATGATGACTGCCGTTGGTTGAAGGTTCTTTCGGCTGCGTTGATGTTTTCGCGAAGCCTTTTTAAACTGCCGGCAATGTTCTTATTGACAAGCTCAACGCTGGTTCCGTCTGCCAGCCATCTTTTTTCAAATTCCATGACATCATTTCGCAATAGCGCAACAAGCGAGTCTGTACATATAAAACTGGTTTGAAACGTTTCCAGATTTGCCAGCAAACGCGCATCGCAATTTGCCTTCAAAACCTCAGCGATTCGATTTTTTAGATAGACGTTTTCTTCCATCAGGAAAGACAAAAATCTTTTCCAGGTGGCGCTTTCAGATTGTAATTGGGTGAATGTAGGTGATGGCATACGGGCAAAATTATCCGATGCTACCAAAGAAATGAAGAACCAAGGTCATCTGTTTGTATGATCCGGGTCAGCTGCAGCGATGATTGCAATAGGTAGCTTGCATAAACGGCAAAAACCAAAAAGAGCAGACAGCCGGATAAATCATGGGAATGCAAATGTGATAGAAGTAGACTTATCCGGAGAAAACGCTGGATACGGAGCTGACCTTATAGTATAAATGAACTTTTAAGACGACAGCACCGCAGGAACATACATTTACAGGACATTATTTTTTAGGAAAAATAAAGATTGACAAATGGAAAAAGAACAGGAACTTTTGAAAAGCCAATACACGCGCGACCAGGTAGAAAAACTAAGTATAGATACTGCAATGGAACGCAACTGGACAATCCATCACCGGGATATTGATGTCAAAGTTTCGGGTGGGAGTGTCACGCTTACTGGTACTGTTAATACAAAATACGAACGCGATGCGGCCGGGAGAATTGCCATGCAGTCCGGGTACTGTTTTTCTGTTAATAATAACATACAGGTAACTAATACTAATAGATTGTGAACATGCCGTCCGAAACAAAATTAATCTTCGTAAAAGTGATCCACACACTGGTTTGGTTCGGTTTCAATATTGTTATTTTTAAGATGTTGTATGCGGTCATGGCAAATATAATTGGCCCCGGACTTTGGATTGGATATGGCCTTGTATTAGCAGAAGGCCTGGTTTTACTTGCTTTTAAGGGTATGTGTCCGTTAACGATTGTTGCAAAAAAATATTCGGATTCCACAAAGGATAATTTTGATATTTATCTTCCCAACTGGCTGGCCAGGCATAATAAACTAATCTATATATGCCTTCTAATAATTATTTCCATGATAACTGTCTACCGGCTGCTGGCCAAATAACCCTGGCCACACATCCACACAACGTTATGGGGGCTTTTCTTAGTGTCATTACTGGGATGTGAGTGCATTCTATGACCGTGTATTATTGCAAGCGGGAACATGCCCGGCTTGTAATTTGCAGGGAAGGCCTCTCAAACTGCAATCCACTAGCTATCCGGCTTTCAATGCCGGAAATAGCCAGTAGGAAGTGCAATGGAAAAGTATGGGGCACTGGTGGTGCAAGTGGCAATTGAATGCCAAAACCTTGGTGGATGAGCTTAGAGTTGGTTAAGAATTGGTCACTTATTGAGTGAGGAAGAGCGTATATTGGGCAGCCTCATCAGGTAATCTGTTTGTGCGCTTTAAGCCGTACATATCCTTTTTAATTTTCAATGCTTTCATCACTACCTTGTTCCAAAACAGTGTACACTCTTCCTGCGCAGCTTACAGTCCAATGCAGTCGGAATGAATGCAACAATGTAAAATCTAAGTAGTTTAATTCAGTCTTCGGATTATCAAAAGCGTTTAACAGTTAAGTATATTTATCAATGCCCCAAAAATGGTAACTATATACTAGCTAGACCACAGGGAGCAATAAGTCAATTCAATTTATTAATTTATTTTGTGGTAGCATTGATACCAGGATGGTTAAAAGTACAAAAACTGCAATGGCGGCTATTAGAGTAATTCCGTTTTCTTCATTTTCTCTTGATCTGGTTGGATCGCCTGCAGACAGGAAAAGTATTTCATTTGCTGCCCCGCCTTTTCTTAATGTTATTCTTTCTGATTATTGTAGTGATATCAGTAAATTGTACTGTATGCACTTAACTGTCGTTCCTTAGATCAGCCCCCGGTCACGGCAATATTGTGCCACACTTTCTGCAGCAGTTGGCAACTCTCCAAAAAGTTCTTTTTGTCGTTGTGGATTTTTGCTTATGTACACGCCTGTATCGATCCACTTGATCATTTCATACATGTCATGGATGTTGTCATTAAACTTCGCTATCACCGGTAGGATGAATTTCAGTACGAATGGCGGGATTATTGCCTTAACTTGAATGTTCTTTTTGAGTACACTTGCAAATGCAGTTGCCAGTATTTTGTCGTTCACCGGTTTGTCCCAATCTATATCTATGGAAGTGTTTAACTCCGTATCGGGTAAAGCAACCGCTGCTATGGCAGCATATTTGGCGAGTTGTGGTGTATAGATAACCCCGTACGTTCCGGTCAGGAATGTAGGCAGTATTCCCTTCGTGATCTTCTTGATGATAAAATCAGGTGTCTGATCAAGAAACGCACCCGGCCTTAGGGCAATGAAGGGCTGCTCTTTTTCTCTTAAATATTTCTCGATCAGGAATTTGTTATAAAAATGAGGTACAGATTTGGCTTTGTCAGATTCGAGAATTGAGATCAGAACAAAACGGGGAATACCGGCTTCTTTAGTGGCGTCCACCAGATTTTTATAACCGATCGTATCTGTTGTTGCGCTGTCTCCCTTTTTACGGCGTGTATACCCGGCTGCACTGGCTACTATGACATCAAAACCATGATTAGATGAAAGGGCTTGCCTTAAAGAGGTCGGGTCCATCATATCTCCTGCCACAAAATTTTTAACACCCATTTCCACGAGCGTACTTCTATTGCTGCTCATTCTGACAATAGCAGTAACATCTGCCCCCTGTTTAAGCAACTCCTTTACAATCTGACTTCCCAGGGTTCCTGTTGCACCAGCAACGATAACTTTCTTAGTTTGCATATTATATATTTAAATTATTTTATTCTACAACGAGAACAACCTTGCCATTTACACCGCCGGCAGTTAAAAAATCCTGGGCAATCGCCGCCTCTTCAAGCTTAAATGTTTTGGAAACGATTGGCCTGAATATTCCGGCACCTATCAGGTTAATACCATTTTGCAATGTTCTAGAGGATATATCGGAAGTTATGAATCGGGCTTCCACGTTGTATTGTTCTGCCAGGCTCTTAGATGGTGGTACGACTATGCTTAATAGTTTACCGCCAGGTTTCAGCACTTGAAAAAGCTTTTCCTGAGCCTTGCCTCCAGCCGTATCCGCCACCAGGTCAACACCTTTAGCAATGCTGGCCACATCCTGAAATTTATAATCAATCACTTCATCGGCACCAAGGCTTTTTGCCAACGCCACCCCTTTTCCGGATGCCGTAGCGATAATGTATGCGCCAGCAGCTTTTGCCATTTGCACCATAGCACCACCGACTGCGCCGCCGCCGCCCTGGATTAAAACTTTTTGACCTTTTTCTAATTTCCCTTCTGTGAACAGGACCGATTGTGCAGTCCCTATATTGACACCTATTGATGCAGCCTCTTCGAATGACAGGTCCTGCGGTTTGAGCAAAACAAAATTTTCGCTTGCAGTCACATATTGCGCATAGGCCTGTTTCTTTGTAAGAGCGATGACCTCATCACCCACTTTAAATTTTGATACACCCCCGCCAACGGCAACAATTATTCCCGCAGCTTCGCCACCCGGTATAAAGGGCATTTCCACGGGACGGGTTTCTTTCATAAATCCCATGCGTATTTTCATATCTATCGGATTCACACCTGCTGCCTTAACCTGGATTAAAATATCATTTTCACTTTGGATCGATGGTATTGAAACCTCAACCTGCTCAATCACATCTGAGCTTCCATAGGCCTTATATTGTATTGCTTTCATTATTTTGAATTATAAAGTGAATAATCGGTATAGCCCACTTCACCCGGTGCATATAATGTGTTGAAGTCAACAGCATTGAGGGGGGTGTTTTTTTCGATACGGGTAACAAAATCAGGATTAGCAAGGAACCCACGCCCAAAGGCAACAAGGTCTGCCGATTTATCCAGCAGCATTTCTTCTGCTGTTTCCGGGGTCAGACCATTACAAAATATGATAGTGTTTGTAAATGCAGCACGTATTGCCTTATAGGTCTGGTCAGGAATTTCAGAGTTGGTGGAAAGGTGGATATAAGCAATTCCTATTTTGTCCAGTTCACCGCTTAGATAAGTGTATGTTTGATGTACTTCGCCTGTATCGTAAGGTCCCTGGTCGCTTAGTTGTGAAAATGGAGAAAAACGAATTCCGATTTTATCCGGGCCAATGGCAGCCGCAATCGCTTCAATGATCTCTAAAGTGAGGCGGCTTCTGTTAACCAGGTTTCCACCGTATTGGTCCACCCTGTTATTTACATTTGGATTTAGGAATTGTTCCAGCAAATAACCATTGGCACCATGAAGTTCTACACCGTCAAAACCGGCAAGGATTGCATTTTTGGAAGCGTCGACAAAACCGGCAATAACCCGGGTTATGCCTTCCTCTGTAAGGGCCACCGGAACAGAATGCTCCTGCATACCAAGGGAATCTGTAAAAATTGCACCGGCAGCCTTAATGTCCGAAGGCCCTACCGGCTGCAAGCCGTGAGGTAAATTGGCTGCGTGGGCGATGCGTCCCGTATGCATCAGTTGCAGGAAAATCTTTGATCTATTTTGATGCACAGCATCCGTGATCTTTTTCCAACCTGCCACCTGTGCTTCAGAATAGATTCCGGGAATTCGGGGATAACCCAACCCTTCAGGACTTGGCGATGTGCCTTCTGTAACAATCAATCCTGCTCCGGAACGTTGTGCATAATAGGTTGTCATCAAATCATTGGGAAGGTTATCTATAGCCCTGCTTCGGGTCATCGGCGCCATCACCAGATGATTTTTTAGTTTTAAAGAACCTTTTCCATAAGGCGTAAATAGCTTTTTCATTTTTGTCATATTTAATTATAGAACAAAAGTAAAAGCTATTGAATGGGTAAAATAACCCAAAAGGGCGTAAGAATAGTCTTATCCGACAAGGGATGTTTGAATTTGAAGTATAAATAAAGTCTATGCAGTATAAGAGAATTTCTTTGGGGTGATGCCATACTGCTTTTCGAATAATCGACTTAAGTGGCTTAGGTTGGAGAATCCTAACTCATAGCCAACTTCGGAAACGGAATGCTTAGCCTGTTTCAATAGAAAAGCGGCTTCTTCCATTCTTGCCTTCTGATAATAATTATAGATAGTATTTCCAAATGTTTGCTTAAAGAGCTGCTTAAGTTTTGTCTCACTCATAGAAGCGATAGTAGCTAATTCATTTAACACCGGCGGCGTACTAAGATCCTTTAATATTTCGTTGCGTATGACCAAAAGTTTTTCTGCATCGTTACTATTGATACTCTTAAAAGTTGAATCCTCTCTGAGCGATAGCTTACTAAAAAGCAAGTACATTAATTCCTGTACTTTAATTTGTACATAGAAATTATTCAGGGAATTATTTATGTCGACTGATACAATATTTTTAAGAAGCAATTGCATTTCAGCGTCCAGACTTTCGAAAAAAAGGAAGGAAGCATTTTCCCCTATGATGGTTTGTAATGTACCGTTAGGTTTTTCGATAGATAGAACGGAGCGTAATCTGGTAGCTGTAATTCCAACTACAACATATTGAATATTGCTGCCTGCAGGGAAACGGATTTCCGTGCGTAAATCATTTGTGGATAATAGTATGGAAGAATCCTTTTTGTGTGCGAATGGTATGTTTTCCTCATTGTTATATTTAACTTCAAGATCTTCTCTGTCATTATAGAAAAAAATTGTACGAACGTCATTGGCAATTTCGGCGGGATTGCGTTTGATTACCAGATCTTCCTTTAGTATATAGCGATGAATCGTTAATTTGAAATCATCTCCAAACCCAATTTTTCGTACATAACCTTCGCCCATTGCTTTTGGAATCTCCAGAAAATTATCTCTCACAGGAGCATTGATCTGTTTTGCAAACAGTGTTATAAAGTCAAAACCCGGGGCTGCTGTAAATTCAAAAATCATATAATTGAATAATTCATGATTACTATAAATTAATGCAAATAATTATATTCTCGACTCTGGTTGGCAATATTTTCCTGACTGTTCAGGACGGTCATTGAATGCAATCCATTTTAACAGTTCTATGGAAGGTAGGTTGGCAATTCCATTGTTGTAATTACTGATGGAAAATTTTGATGAAAAAAGTGTTTTTAGTGAAAAGGAATGAACTTAAATCCGACGAAAATTGATTCTAAGCGGGGATATCGAAAAACAAAAACCCCGCAAACAGTGTATTTGCGGGGTTTTGAGCCATACTGGAACTTTTTATGTAGCCCGTAGGGGGCTGTGATTACAATTGATAATCAAATCGTTATAATAAAACCGTAAATAATTTCGATACCTGGATAAAAGCGGATAAATAATTGTTCGTCACTTTAAACTGAAATTTTGCTCCATAACCTTGAGGTAAATGCCAGTCTCTTTCATTTGGGCAATTAGATAAAGAAAGGGCAATTGTAAACACAACCGCCCATACCAAAACCAAACTGCCAGTTTGTAATTTTGTTTCTAATGACCCATCACCTCAATAATTGCATTCGCAAAATCCCGTGGCGCTTCCTGGGGTAGGTTATGGCCGATATTTTTTAATAACCGGTGAGAATAACCGCCAGTAAATTTTTTGGCGTATGTTATCGGATCCGGGTGTGGGGCACCATTTGCATCGCCTTCCAGCGTAATAGCAGGAACAGTAATTAATGGGGATGCCGCAAGTTTTTTTTCAAAATCATCATATTTTGATTCGCCGTTTTCCAAACCGAGCCTCCAGCGGTAATTGTGGGTGACAATCGATACGTGATCAGCATTTATAAATGAAATTGCCGTACGATTAAAAGTATCGTCATCGAAGTCCCATTTCGGCGATGCAATTTGCCAAATGAGTTTGGAAAATTCATTTCTGTATTTTTCATAACCCAGTCGTCCGCGTTCTGTGGAGAAATAGAATTGATACCACCATTGTAATTCGGCCTTTGGTGGTAACGGTTGTTTGCCAGCTTCCGGATTGCCGATAAGATAGCCACTAACAGATACAATTGCCTTGCAACGCTCAGGCCATAACGCAGCCATGATGCAAGCGGTGCGTGCACCCCAGTCAAAGCCGCCAATTACTGCCTTCTTAATTTTCAATGCATCCATTAGGTGAATGATGTCAAGAGCAATAGCAGATTGCTGGCCATTGCGTAAGGTATCAATTGATAAAAACTGTGTTGTGCCATATCCGCGTAAATATGGAATTATTACGCGGTAACCCGCGGATGCCAGCAATGGCGCTACATCAATAAAGCTGTGAATATCATATGGCCAGCCATGAAGTAGTATGGCAGGGAAGCCAGTTTGAGGACCGGTTTCTGCGTAACCAACATTTAAAACGCCGGCATCAATCTGACGAATGGTTTCAAATGTTCCTTTGACTGTCGCTGTATTGGCAATTGCTTCTGTTGGTTTGTTGTTTGCATATGCAGTACTTGTGAAACCAATCATGGCCAGCTCAGCAGCTGCAAATTTCTTAACCGAATTACTTAAAAAATGGCGGCGGTCAATTTTTTTTTCCGTGGACATCTGTTTCCCAGTTTAAATTTTATAAAATGAAAGCTATGATGTGTCATCCGAAGGTGAACGAAAACGCTTCAGCGCCCGGATCCAAAAATTCTATGGTGAAACTGTGGTCAGAAATAACACCGGATTGTCGGATTAATTGATACAACCTTTGGTTGTCTGCAAAACCGTACCCCTGTTCATCAATATCTTTTCCATGATCAGGTCCCGGCACTTTATCGTCTATCAGCACACGAAAACGAACCTTTGTTCCCGTAACCACCGGTCCCATTACAAGATGAAGGTCCCTGGCATGGAAGCGATATATAATTTTGCCATTGGAACTATTTGATATAATGGAGTTCTTATCTGTCGTCCAGTCACCCGAAATACCCCACTGGTTAAGTTGTAGTTTCAACGGCAGTTTATAGGCATATTGCTTTCCTGTGGCCTCTCCACTGTGGTGAGATAAAAAACCTTCAGTGCGGGCAATTCCAAGATAATTTTCCTGCGAGCCCAGGTTGCCCCAATCGGCAGAAGTTTCAATACCTTTTCCATTAACCGGAATGATAGCAGAATTGATAACTTTAGCGCCTGCATCTGCAAGTAATTGCTGCATCATTTTTTCTGTTTCTTCATATCCGCCTTCGCCAAACTGGCGATGAGCGACACGCCCTTTGGCATCTATTAAATATATTGCCGGCCAATACTGGTTATTAAATGCATTCCAGATCGAGTAATTGTTGTCAATGGCAATGGGTAAATCTATTTTCATGTCAGTCATCGCCCGGCGAACATTGTCAATATTTTTCTCAAACGCAAACTCAGGTGTATGCACGCCAACTACAATCAGGCCGTGATCACTGTATTTTTCCTTCCATGCACGAATATATGGCAACGTCCGGATCCAATTGATGCATGTATAGGTACCAAATTGAATCAACACAACTTTCCCTTTAAGGTCTGTTGAAGTGAGTGGCGGCGGGTTGATCCATGCATCCGCATTTTTAAGTGAAGACAATTCACCACCTGCTACTTGCATATTGAAGGATTTTGGTTGATTGCATCGTGTTATTATCGGTTTGATTCCAGATGTTGCAGTGGCAGCAATAATTATCGTAGCAGCAACTACAATGCCGTGTTTAATGTATTTATTTTCTTTTATCATTTGAGCAAATTTTAAGGTTGTTGCCAACGCAGATAGTTTTTAACGTTGTGGTGGCACCGGTCAACTGAAGATTATTGTTCGTCAATCCGCAGACTTTGTTCCATTGCATAACACTGATCCCAGATGTAAACATCAAACCCTGCCAGCTTTGTTGACCATTTCGGGGTTAGCGTATTGACACATTGTATTACAACGCGATCTATGTAATTATCAAATACTGCCCAGGCATTTTTTTTGTCTGTGTCATTAAGTCCCTCACCCGGGTTGGTTGATTGTAAGCCGCGCCGGGCGGTATTTCTTAAATCGTACATGAAATCAAGTTGAAGCGCAACGTCTGCATGTGTGCCTGTTCTTTCTACGTGACCAGATACCAGAATATTCCATTTCATTTTATTGATTTCTTCCACCTGGCTGAAATAAGCGGGTATGTCCTGTGCCAGGGCAAACCTTCTCCAGGGCATCCATCCCGGGAAAATGATATCGATAACCATTAATGTCTTTTGGTCAGGGGCATAAACAAATATATTGCCGGGTTCATGTGCATTTCCATGATAAGACAGTTCCAAAATTTGAGTTCCAACCCTGAGCGCGTATTTATCTTTAAACGTACATGTTGGGAGCGGCCGATTTGGGTCACGGGCTCTTGTAAGTAATCGTTTTGTGTCTTCGTGGGCAATGATGATCGCTTGTTTATTCAAGTTGAGCGTTTTCGTTCCTCCTATATGATCAATATGTGCATGGCTATAAATAACATGAGTGATTGGCTTTTTTGTTATCTCCGCAATTGCTTTTGTAATATACTGTGCGAAGATTGGAGGCGCGTCAACAACAACAACCCCGGTTTCATACACCATAAACATAGATTGATAAGCGTTGTCAGTGATCATATATAAACCCCGGCCAAGTTCTTGCAAACGATAACCTTTATTGGGGTCAATTGAAGGGCCCTTTGCTGATTCATTTACTGTGATATATTTGTCAATTCGTTCACCAATTGGAGCAATAGAAGGCATATTCGGATAAGAGCTTCCTGCAGGAACTGCGGCCATACCCTGGCAGGATGCAGCAACGGATAGCAGCATATAGCCACTCATGACTATGATGCGTTCGGCTAATCGCTTAATCTTTTTCATATGTTGATATTTTAAAGTGACTTAAAAAATATTTTGAGATCGGAGTCATTGTCAATATTATTTGACTGGCACAACCAGTTGTTTTCCTTTTTCAACAATATAAGTAGCCAGCTCTGCTGCGTTAGTAGTGCCAACATTCCTCGCCGCATGTATCGTTCCTGCCGGAATGAATAAGACGTCGCCTGCCTTAAGAATTACAGCCGGTTTGCCTTCTACCTCATACTCAAACGATCCTTCAAGAACATAGATAATTTCTTCGCCCGGATGTGTATGCTTGCCAAACGCCGCTCCCGGTTCGAAGTCGATTCTTGCCTGGACGCTTTCTCTCGCCGGCACACTGAGATCATGTCGCTGAAGCACGGTGCGCTTGATTTTTGATGATTGTGGCGGGGCCTGTAAAGATTGACCGCTACTTATTAAAGCTGCTGATGCAAGAAATATGGTCATCGTGCAGATAATTAGTATTTTCATTTTATTTGTTTTATAAGATTTATTGTAAAGTTTTTCATTTCGTTTTATTTTCATTCCTGAACATTTTGTCTACCAAAGCTCTGATGACTGGTCCTGTAATCAATACAAAAGGAAGCAGGAACAGATAGATTCTGGGAATCAGGCTTAACCAATTGACAAAGAAATGATCGGTTAAAAACCCCTGTTTCATTAAAGTATTTAACAAAGCTGCATAAACAGACGTGAAAAAGGTGATAATTACTCCAAATACAATTACTTTTTTAATCGCTGTTTTCATAACAAGATGCTTACACAATTAGTTAATACCACGGTTAGACTACTGAAATACCAGCAGCAATGTTTTTCGTTTTTTGTATTGGCAGAATAATCTGAACACAGTTCGCTGTTCCTCCATTTGATTTACAACAGTAATAAAGGGCAGCCCGTCTGTGGCGCTGCCCTCCGGTTCAGCTAGCGCAATGACCTAAAAGCAGCACGCATTTCTTCTGTAAATAATTGAGGTTGCTCCCATGCCGCAAAATGTCCGCCTTTATCAACTTCATGGAAATAGATGAGGTTAGGATAGGCACTACGGGCCCATGATTCCGGGGAGGTAAAGACGTCTTCCGGAAATACCGTAATAGCTACAGGTATTTTTATCAAATTGGTTTTTTGTGAACCGGCACTAACAATTTCTGTGTTTCTGTTTTCCCAATAAATCCGCGCTGAAGATGTTGCTGTATTGGTAAGCCAGTACAAGGAGATATTATCCAATACATCATCTATGGTTGGAGACTGTTTCGGGTCAGCACCATATGACCAATTGGCAAAACCAGGGTGTAAAAAAAGCCAGGCAGCAAGACCAGTAGGAGAATCGTTCAGGCCGTAACCCACACCCTGCGGACGTGATGTCATCGTGGTCTTATAGGTAAATCCGCCTTCTTTGATTGATTTACTGAGATGATTGAAAGATGCACGTTCCTGTTCAGAAAACCCTTCAGGCGCAACGCCGCTTCCCAGTGCCTTACCTCCTTCGTTTGGTAATGTTGCTGGAAGATTACTGTGTATGCCTAATAATCCGGCCGGTGCCTGTACCCCCATCGAATTGACAATGCCGGCACCCCAATCGCCACCTTGTGCAACATAACGTTTGTAACCAAGCCGGTTCATTATCACAGCCCAGGCTTTTGCGATACGATCAAGGCCCCATCCCGCTTCGGTTGGCTTGCCGGAAAAGCCAAAACCAGGCAATGAAGGAATGACAACATCAAAAGCATCTTCAGCTTTTCCACCATAGGCAGTTGGGTTAGTTAAAGGGTCAATAATTTTCAACAACTCAACTACAGAACCTGGCCAGCCATGGCTTATGATCATTGGCAATGCATTGGGTTCTTTAGAACGAACATGAATAAAATGAATGTCAATACCATCTATCGTAGTAATGAACTGTGGATAAGCATTCAGCTTTGCTTCTACTTTTCTCCAATCGTAATCTTTACTCCAATAATCTGCTAAACCTTTTAATTTGGAAAGCTTCGCACCCTGCGACTGATCGGCAACCGTTTCTTTGTCGGGCCATCTTGTTTCCATAATACGTTTACGAAGATCTTTAATGGCTGCATCGGGTACATGTATTTTGAATGGCCGGATGGATTCTGCAGTTTCGGTGCTCGCAGTGAACTGGGGTTGGGCACCGGCAATAGTACCTTGCAGTGCCAATGCTCCACCGATCATTGTACTGGCCAAAATGTTTTTAGTCTTTGTCATTGTTTTTAATTTTAAATTGTTAAAGTGTTTTAATTTTTTATTTCGGGTAATAGTATCTCCTCTGAAATAGATGTTGCCGGATATTGTGCATGTGCGGATTGATTATGCATAAAGCGGTCATGAATATGAGCGGTGGGTGTACGGTCAATTAACAAGCTGAGTAATTCGGGCCTGCTGTAATGGCCGCACGCGTCCATCAGATTTTTACGTTTGTCGATCATCGTGAAGTCAAGATCGGCAATGACGGCGCCTTCACCTGTATGGATTGGTTCTCCTAAAATTGTTCCATCTGGTGCAACGATTGCTGTAAAGCAACCACCGGAGATAGGTCCAATATTGCCGCCAGTATCCCTGGCAATTTGCGCCTGTTGGTCGGCGTTCAGCCATGCAGTTGCACATACGACAAAGCAAGCGGACTCAAGTGCATGTTGCCGGATGTTAACTTCCGTCTGTTGTGTAAACAGCTCGCCGAAAATAGAACCAGGGTACATGGCAGAATGGATTTGTTCACCATCTGCGATCATGGCGTATCTCGCCAAGGAGTTGTAATGTTCCCAGCAGGCGAGTTGGCCTATGCGCCCTGCCTTGCTGTCAACCGCCCGAAGGCCCGAACCATCTCCCTGTCCCCATATCATACGCTCGTGATAAGTAGGCATAATTTTGCGTCGACGTTGAATGAGCATGCCATCGGCATCAAAAAGCAGCTGGGTATTGTACAACGTTCCGCCTTCACGTTCATTTACCCCGATGGATGCCACCATTCCTGTCTCCTTGCATGCCTGGCTGATGGCGTCGGTAGCTGCAGAAGGAACCGTTACTGCCTGATCAAGCAATTTCAGATGCTCACCACTGGTGGCAATCTGGTAAGGGGGTTGGATGAAAGAAAAGTATGGATAGTACGGCACTACGGTCTCCGGGAAAGTGGCGAATTGGACACCTTGTTTACCCAGTTCGTGGATCTTGCGCACGACTTTCTCCACGGTTCCTTCGCGGCTGTATAACACCGGGCTTATCTGAACGGCGGCCGCCTTTACTATCATGCTGGCAGAACGGTTTTTAGTATTTGTCATGGTTTTTATTTTTATATGATGTAACACTGATGAATTGGTTTTAATTTAATACTGTAGTTGCTGTAGCCAGCAAAGAATAAAATCCGCTTCCTCTTTCCATTGAGGGTGTTCAAAAAATAAGTGATTGCGACCCGTAAATTTTTTATAACCCGTAATTGAATCTTCCGATTCATACCTTTTAAAATTGCTATAATTCATAGATGGGTGGATCATTTTGTCCTCTGAGCCCGCAACGAATAGTATGGGGGTATGTTTTTTTTTAAAGTCTATTTTTGTCCGGCACCTGAAAACATCCCGGATAATTTTTTTTGATTCGGGTATGGCATAATCATAAAACAATTGTTTTTGTAGTGTATAGTCCATTCCATTGGCGAGAGTATATTTCCATTTAAGAAAAGGCATCATGTAAGTTTGCCTGCTGGAAGAAAACAACATCATTGTTTCCCAAATCACTTTTAAGAAGGAAAGCCTGAATCTTTGTACACCCTGTGGCGGAAAAGAATGGATAACCACGCCGGCAGCTCCGAGTTGCTGTTGTAATAATAGCTGCACCATAAGTCCGCCTAAAGAATGCCCTATCAATATTGGCTTTTCGGGCAATGAATGTATGATAGCTGCAAAATGGTCTGCTAAGGAAGTAATCGTGTTTAATGCAATTGTATCATTTGCGGATCTGTTACGCAATTCTTCCGGAGCCGCATCTTTATAAGGCCATGAAGGTGCTATGCATTTATATCCGCTGGCTTCAAAATAAGATAGCCACTGATCCCAGCACCCATTGCTTAAAAAAGCTCCTGTAATAAAGAGAATTGTCGGAGTAGCATTCATTGCCTGTTGTTTGTTTGCCGGAGAGTAAGTCAAACAAAAGGCCATCTATAGAAGCACTTGTTTTTCAACGACTTGTTTTTATTTGTTGATTGCGGGGCACCGAAATATCATGGTGGCAATGATGATACACCGAAATAAAGCGGTAAATTCGGAATCAATCCTCACCCTGGAACGAAACCCTTCATTATTTTAAGTGATGATTTCCGGGCTTTTGCAATGATATTCAGCGGTCATCCGCGCTGTAAATGGATATACTTCCTTAAAAATAATACCCGTTATCAATCTGGCTCCTTTTTAGATTAAGTATGGTAGCCTAAACACTACAATCAAATTGACTGCTTATGTTTACGAAGTTTGTCGCGACGGTATTATTGCTGATTATGGCACTTATATCGAATAGCCAATTGGAGAGAAGAAATAGACTGATGGACCACCAGGTAACCCACCTGGTCAAACTGCTTCACGAAAAGATAGACGATGTTACCAGTTTTAAGATACAAATAAGGCTTGCTAAATACATATTTGAGAACCCAAATTCAAACATCGACAGTGCCGGCTTTCTTATCAGGCAGGCAAAAGAAATAAATGCCAGGAAGTTAGCCGGAAAAGAAGATGGCTTGATTCTGTTATATGAGGCAACACATGCGCGAAAAAAGGGCAACAAAGATTCAGCCATGCAACTTATACAACAAGCTGTAAACAAATTCAAATCCTCGAATGATAATTTTCGGCTTGTTGAAGCCTACCTGGAATTGTCCCGTAATTATGACACAAAGGATCCAAAACAGCAGGCTTTTGTAAAAAGTCAGATAGATACAATATTCAGGATTGTTCCCAGGCTCATTTCTCCCACTGAACTAGACTCTTGCATGGCCACCGTGAGGAATTTTTTCTTTATATACATGGACTCCGACAATCTGACTGTACAGTTATATTACCTGGATCAGTTTGCCCGGGCCTGCCAGATTGTGAACGATAAAAACAGGGAATTGTGGTCGAGGAAGGAAAAGGCCAGGGTACATTATAACCAGGGGCATCTGGATACGGCAATACAAGATTTGCTGGAAGTTGCGAAAGTTCAAAAGGCGGGTGGCTATGCGCAACTTTGCTATACATACGACTGGCTTAGCTTTTACTATTATATAGCAACCGATTATAAAAGCGCGATGTTTTATTCACTGGAAGCAATAAAATATGTACGGGATGCAACGGACTCCGCAAACCTGGGTCACCTTTATCAGAGTATCGCTGTCAATTACAAGCAAAGAGGCAACGTTGCGGAGGCAATCGAATGGAACCTGAAAGCAATCAACTACATGAATGTTACGCACGACTACGGTACCCTTTATCCTGTTCTGACAGATTTGGTTCGCGACATGTTGCCGGTCGGCAGATCAAAAGAAATATTAAAAATAATACTGGATGCTACAGGCAAAAGCCCACCCACGGCAAACTGGCAAAAAATTCGGCAGATGATAAATCTGTCACAGGTTTACGGAGCATTGCATAACAATACCAGCGCAGAAAGATATGCTGATGAATTGGTTCAACTGATTGACAGCCTGATAAAGAGTAAAGAACCAATGACTAACGATATTGATGTAATGGCCTATATATACCTGGCAACCTTTTATATGAACACTGGAAAATACGACAAATCCGAAACATATTTTAAAAAAGCAATGGCCGGATGGCCGAAAAGCGCTCCTGTCCAGGGCAGGGAGTATGAACACCGGTTCATGTACCGGTTAGATTCGGCAAGAGGCGATTACCATTCTGCATTTGAACACTTTAAAACGTGGCACAAAGTATTGGATTCTGCTTTATCGGCTAGCAAAGCAAAAGGTTTCGATGAAGTACAAACAGCTTATAAGACCGTACAAAAAGATTCGCTCATTAAATTAAAAGAACAAAATATCCAATTGCTGACCAAACAAGACTTACTGCAAAAAAGCAAACTGAAGCAGGGAATCATTCTCCGGAATATAGGGTTAACCATTGCGGGCCTGGTTATCATAATTATGGTATTGCTGTACAATCGTTATAGAATAAAACAAAGAACAAATAGAAAATTAGAATTGCAACAAACTGAGATCGCCAAACAAAATAATTCATTGCAGCATTTGGTAAATGAAAAAGACTGGCTCGTCAAAGAGATCCATCATCGCGTTAAAAATAACCTGCAAATTGTAATTAGCCTCCTGGAATCACAGTCAGTCTATATTAATAGCGAGCCAGCATTGACTGCCATCCATGATAGTCAGCATCGTGTATATGCTATGTCGCTTATTCACCAAAAACTATACAATACCGAAAATCTTTCCTCAATTGATATGTCACTTTACATCTGGGAATTGACATCTTACCTTGCTGATAGCTTTAACATCGGGCAACGCATACGTTTTGAACTTGTCATTGAGCCACTTGAAATGGATGTTAGCCAGGCTGTGCCACTTGGCCTGATACTGAATGAGGCGATTACGAATTCAATAAAATATGCGTTTCCAAATGACAGAGAAGGGGTAGTCAAAATCACAGTTTCAAATACAACCGGTCATCAATACTTGCTTGAAATTTCGGATAATGGAATTGGAATGCCTTCTGATCTTAATAATAAAAAAGTAGGTTCGCTGGGTATGAGTTTAATGGAAGGGCTAAGTGAAGACCTCGATGGAACTTTTTCGATAGAAAATAATAATGGCACCGTAATAAAAATAGCGTTTGTTCATACTATTAGTGTTGAGCGGCCAGCTATATTAACTGCATCACTTATTACGAATAATTAAGAATTAGAAAGTGAATAAAAAAGTACTCATTGTAGAAGACCAGTTTGTAGAGGCAAACAATCTTCAAATTTTGCTCAGGAAAGCAGGCTATGAAGTGTGTGGCATTGCACGTTCGGTTCCCATTGCGCAGGAAATGATAAAAAAAGAAAAGCCAAATCTTGTGCTGCTGGATATTTTTTTAAAAGGGAAATTGACTGGTATCGATCTTGCAAAAAAATTAAGGGAGGAAAATATAGCTTTTATCTACCTTTCTGCCAATTCCAATGAGTCTGTTCTAAATGAAGCGAAGGCTACACAACCGTATGGTTTTTTGGTAAAACCGTTCCGCGAAAAAGATCTGCTCATCATGCTTGAAATCGCTCAATATCGCCACGAACATAGTGTTGAAACTGGCTTAAAAAAGGAAACCATTTTAATTGATACATTATCATCGATTGTTTCCGGCATAGAGCGCTGGGATAAAAAGCTATTTAATATTTGCAAGGTATTACAACCACATATTCCATTTGATTATATTACAGCAGGGTTTAATGCTGTCATAGAGCGTCCCGAACAGGCATCCAGTTATTTAAGAATCGGCTTCGATGAATACCAGAAAATTGGTGTGCCGGAACTCCTAACGATTACCGGTCTTCCTATGAAGGATCTTGCCCGGAAAGTTCAAGATGGATTGCTGTATGAATTACTTTCAGAAACGTTCGGAATGAAATCGTGCACCTCACTCAAGTTGTATCTTTCAGATGGCAGCGTTTTCACATTTTCATTTTATTCCCGGCAGGGTGACAATTATAATAACGATTATTCTACACTACTAAATCATTTACAAAAATCAATCGCTTCTTTCATGGGGAGTATTTTTAATAAAGAAAAAGCAAATACGGAAAATGTATCCCGTGTTTTACCCGGTTCAGGAGCTGCTGCATTGCCAAATGATTTTGAAGGCATCATTGGCAAGAGCCCCCTGCTGTTAAATGTATTTGATCATATCACACAGGTTGCCCCTTTTGATACTGCCGTGCTGATACTCGGAGAAAGTGGTACCGGGAAAGAGAGAATTGCAGAATGCATACACAGTCTTTCACCCCGCAAAGGAAAAACGTTGGTAAATGTAAATTGTGCAACATTGCCTGCTACTTTGATAGAATCTGAATTGTTTGGTCACGAGAAAGGATCATTTACAGGTGCTACAGACAAACGAACCGGCAAGTTTGAGCAGGCAAATGGAGGAACTATTTTTTTGGATGAAATCGGCGAGATGCCAGTGGATTTACAAGTGAAACTTTTACGTGTACTCCAGGAAAAAGAAATAGAACCTATTGGCAGCAAGTCATCCGTTAAGATCAATGTTCGCATCATAGCCGCCACCAACAGGAATTTAGAAAAGGAAGTTGCGGAGGGCCGTTTCCGTCTCGACCTTTATTACCGTTTGAATGTTTTTCCAATTGAATTACCTCCGTTGCGTGAACGCACTGACGACATACCTGCGCTTGTCAACCATTTCATGAACTATTATAACCGCAAGGCCGGCAAAAAAATTACCGGGGTCTCTGATAAAGTATTAAAAAACATGATGGCCTATCATTGGCCGGGAAATATCCGTGAACTTGAAAATTTAATAGAAAGAGGTGTATTATTGGCCAGAGGAACGAGTATTGAAGAGTTGGCCATACCCAATGGCCAAAAGACCGGTCCACAAGAAAAGGGCGATATGCACCTGAAGTCGATTCTTGAACATGAACGGGATTACATTGTCACTGTGCTAAAGAAGTGCAATGGAAAAGTATGGGGCCCTGGTGGTGCAGCGGAAGTACTGAAGGTTCCACCCTCAACGTTACAGTCTAAAATGAAAAAATTGGGTATTAAGAAAGATTTTATTGAATAATAAGAAGAGGTAATTGAAGACCAAAACATGGTGGATGAGCTTAGCGTTGGTTAAGAATTGGTCACTTATTGAGTGACGAAGAGCGTATATTGGGCAAGCTCATTGGGTAATCGGTGTTTGTGCGCATTAAGCCGTACATATCCTTTTTAATTTTCAATGCTTTCATCACTGCTTTGTTCCAAAACTGTGTACATTCTTCCTGCGCTGAACTTTCTTAGAAACCCCGTCCAGTAGTTTAAATAGTAGAATTATGGCGAGGGGAAAGGATATTATTGCTATAACTATAATGGCGACAAAATGATCGAAATCTTTCGCTGGCATGCCAACGGCATCTAATAATATTGGTGTCATTTATCTATCTTTTTAGGCTTATCCCTGGGTTTTTCTTCCTGCTGAGGTATCGGTAATACTTATGCTTTTATGATATAAAACGCTTCACTATCAACTCCTGAGCCAATTGCCCGGCTTTTTCAAAGGCCGCACGATCCAGCTTCCATTTTAATAAGGTAAGTCTCCAGGTGGTTTTAATATTCACTTTGCTTAATGGCCAGCCCAGTTCGGAAGCGATATCTTTTCTTGATATCTTATCAATAAAACGGTGCGCAATTGCCTGCCGGTTGTCGGGGGAGCGCTTCTATTGCTGCCACCACTTTTACCGGGCCTGTCTCTGAAATCTTTTCGGGATTATTGGGAAAAATGATCCGAATTCATATTACCCTCAAGTTGCAGCAGGATTTTAGAAAAACCGTAAACAAATTAACGAGTACTCAGGAATTTAAAGGAGAGATCGAAAAATGATAAAACCCACGCCAATTGCTGACGTGGGTTTTATCATTTTTAAGAATTGTTAGCACTTGCCTTTAGTAGCCCGTAGGGGGCTAATTTTTTTACTGATAATCAATTAGTTATAAGGTTTCTGTAAATGTTTTCGATTTATTTATCCACAACTACTTTTAAGTGGTTTTAAATCATGTAATATTTTTACAACGCAATTTTCTAAGCGCTTTTATTTAATCTATTTTTGCGTTGGACAAAATGCCAAAACCGGTGTTGATGCCATACATAGTTGTATCATTTTTCACAATCTGCTGCACATGCTGCTGGCTGGCTTTTATTTTTGTGATGGCCGCATCGTTTAAAATACCCTTGATTTTATTAGTCGCCAATCCGGTAGCGGCAGAAACTGTAAGGTTATCTATTCCGTATAGAAAAATTTTGCTCATATAGGCTGTTGGAAGGCGAAAATAGATGGTTTTGCAGCAATCAACCTTCTTTGTGCTGTAACTCCTGCCCCGCCATTAAAATACAATATTTAATGGTTGTAATTATAATAATTAATGCCTTTGAAGTATATTGTTCTTTTAACTGACCCCATGACCTCTGTTGCCAGATCCCTTTTTGCTGCTTATCCTCATTTTTATTCAAACAAACGCCAGGTAGCGTACAGGACTGGTTATTTTCAGCTATACCCATTTGTAAAAACGATGCTTTGCTTTTTTGCATTTGCATTATTGTGTAACCAGTCACTCTTTGCGCAGCAGAAAAATAATAATCTCCATACATTTCAACATGGTACAAGGATACAGGGAATGCCGGCGGGCATAAACATGTATTTTGCACCACAAGCGAAACAACAGGCAAGATTGGCGGGCGTACCACCCTGCAACAACAGCACTTTTTATCTTCATCTTGCTGCAGCAAACGGCGAAAAGATACAACTCGCAAAACTTCAGACATTTCCTGATGGCAATTACCTGGCGGCAGGCACTATTACAGCAACTAATGGAACAACGGAAGGGCTACTGGTTGTATTTTCAAACGATGGAACTATTATTACACAAGCCAGGTTGCGGGTAAACAATAAACCGGTAAATATTTCGGCTGCAAGAATATCGCCCGCAGGCAACCTCTATATTGCAGGTCTTTTTACGGACGGCACACCAGCAGTTTTTGTGGCCGGTTTCTCTAATACCCTTACACCCATATTTGCCACTACTGTTTCTGAAACAGCAACGCCGGTAAAAGTTACACTTGATTTTGCTACAGACGCAAGCCTTGCGCTGGCAGCAGAAATTTCTGGTTCTGTCTATTATAACACACTCGATTTTAACGGCAACCTTCAATGGAGCAAGCAATTGACGCTGTCTTCGCTCACCGGGTTAGTTGGTTTTTCAATGGTATCCGGCGGAAAACTGGATATAGTAACCAACTGTATTTACAATGGAAAAAGATCCGTGCAGGTTTCTGACATCAATCCAGCAGACGGCAGTTTGCAATCAACAAATATCCAGGGCAACGGCAATTATGAAATGAGCTGCCTTGCCACTACTGCTTTTGGCAACAGGCTGAAAGCGCTGGGTGTTACACAAAATGCAAGTGCAGGCTTTGATGGTATAAGAAATAGTTTTTACAGTTCTGCATCATCAGAAGTATCGCATGCCTACCAGGTTCCTTTTACACTCGATTTTTCTGCAACCGCTTCAATGGATAACTCAGGTGATGCATTGGGTTATTTTTTACCGGCATCGGGCCAACTGGCTTTTATCAAACAATTTTCCGAATACCAGACTGCTCCGGAATTTTGCAGATTGTATGCGGTGCCAAATGCAGGTTCAATTGCAGGCATTGCGCGTTCTTATGACGGAGGCTTTCTGTTTGGCATGAATACTAAGACATCAAATGAAATCATTCTTCTTAAAACAGACAGCATTGGAAATCTTCCGGGCTGCGGAAGCCAACCAGCAACCATCCATTTTACAGAAACATTTGGTGTAGCCAATACTGCGGTCATTGCAGCAGCATTGGCTAATCCTGCTGCTCAAACCGCTGCTGTTGCAAGTACCCAACCTGCAGTTTGCACCAGTTCTTTTGACTGCAAACAAAATTATTGCCCGCCGCCACCACCCGAAGACAGCTGCCTGAGCAGTTTTCATAAAATTTACCGAACAGGGAGTTATGTAGATTATGTTGGTGGTTTGATGATGATGAGGAACGATAATTATATTGTAAGTTCTTCACGGAGTGATCGGATTATGGGAACCTCCAACATTGTTTCTCACGGTTTAAAATTATTTGATAAGCGGGGTAACCTTTTGAAAACAATGCTTTATAAAACCGGTCCCCCAATCCAATCGTCTGCGCCATTCCAGGTAGACGATCACCGCTTTATGATAGCAAGTTATACCGGTGGCATCAGTGGCGGATTAGGCTACACATTTACGCTGATGGATGACAATTTCCAGCAGATATGGAGTAAAGCAATTATTGTAGGAACAGATTTCTATTCACTTGGATTGGGTGTTTCCGACATACAAATGGATGCAGAAGGAAATTTTTATGTTGCAGGAACCAGGTTAGGTTTTGATGCTGTAAAACCAGCCATTTTTGTATTTAAGCTGGATCCCAACGGCAATACACTCTGGACAAAAGGCTATGAAATAGCAAACGGTTCGCATTTTGGTACTGCGTGTATGACTTCTTCCCCGAACGGTCTTTTTATAGTTGTTGAAGCATTCAATAATGGCAGCATTTCAATGCGGCTCGATAAAAATACCGGGCAAATGCTGAACACTTGGTCGTTTGCAGTTAACGCAGATGGCGGTGTGTGGAGGCGTTTTTTAAAATATGACGCTGGCAAAATTTTTTATGCGGGCGATTATAAAAATCCGAATCAAAGTTCAGATATGCTGATTGGATTGTTTGATACAACTGCAAAGCCCATCATGCTTCGCCGCATGCAAAATGCCTCCAATGGCGTAACAAGACCGGTATCCAGGGATGGCCAAATGCGTATGGTGTATACATATTATGGCGGTGGCAACTACAAAGAGCGGCTATTGATTGTTGACTCCGGCCTCAACACAATCCTGTCTACAGAGTATGATAATAATTCTTTCTATCGCCTGAGTTATGGTATCGGTCTTAACAGCGCAGGCTATGTTTATTCAGTGGGCAATTATATCTTCGGTGGCGTAAACGGCGTTTACTCTAATCCGTTTGTTATTAAATACGGGCCGAAAGGTGAATTGGGAACATGTCCTTACAATACTGTTACACCAGTGTTTATAGATGTTGCACCTGCAACGCAAACTGTGGCTGCATCGCCTATGGCAATTAATTACCCGTCTGCACCGCCTGCTTTATTAACATTAGTTCCGGACAATACGCCGCTTAATGTAAGTGATATACCGTGTAGCGCCATTTCAGAATGCAGCTTTATAGACGTCAAAGACCCTTCACCTGTTTGCAAACTCAATAATATTTTTGCTGTTCAGTACAGTAAGGATATTAATTGCACACTCCTGCCCCGCTGGGAGTTTGACACCAGTTTTGCAAAACTGGAATCTGTAACAGATACAACTGCATTGTTCAGGTTTAAAAAGGCAGGTACAGTAAAAATAAAGGCAACATTGTATGATGGATGTTACACCTATGCTGACAGTACACTTGTGGAGATAAAACCTGATGCCTCGTCGGTTTCACTGGGGGCCGACACTTTGCTTTGCCCCGGAGATTCTGTAGTATTACATGCCGGACCGGGCTTTGCGCAATATATATGGCAGGACGGATCAACAGACTCATTGTTTGTGGCAAAACAACCGGGCCGTTATTTTGTAACAACAAATAACAGCTGTGGCGATTTACTGTCAGACACCATTAATATAGCCAGGGCAATTGTGCCTTTACTGCCTGCAGGACCTGATATTACAGCGTGCTTAAGGGACAGCATACCCTTACAGGCAGGTGAAGGGTTTGCGCAATATAACTGGCAGCCAGGGGGGATTATTATTGGACAGGGCAAAATGGTAAAGGCGGTTCCCAATAAAGACACAACAATATTATTGCAGGCTATTACCATAAACGGATGCATTGCAAAAGACACAGTACAAATACACTTGTTATCTCCTGCAACTATCTATCTTGGTGCGGATACAAGCTTTTGCCAGTCAGATTCGTTCGTACTGCATGCCGGTAATAATTTTGTTCAATACCAGTGGAATGTGGGCAGCAACAATGAAAGTATTCCTGTAAATAAATCAGGAAGCTACAGTGTTGCCGCAAAAGATGCCAATGGTTGTTTTGCAAGGGATACACTGGTGGTTGTACAAACCTATAAAAACCCGGCCCCATTTCTCGGCCCCGATAGAAATATTTGCAAGGGAGATATTATTGTATTGGATGCGGGAGTTTTCTCTGCCTGGCTATGGCAGGACGGCAGCACAAAGCAAACTTATACTGCAACAGTGCCCGGTCAGTATCATGTACTTGTAACGGATATGCATCATTGCACAGGCAACGATTCTGTACAGATTAAAAATGTAATTCCTTTGCCGGCCAATTTTTTAAAGACTACTGACACTGTGTGTAAATATGGAACGCTGATGATTGTACCGCAGGGGAATTACAAGTCATATTTATGGTCTACCGGAAACACCAATACAAGCATTACCATTGATAAACCCGGAACATATATGCTTTCAGTAGCGGATTATGATGGTTGTAAAGGGAAAGATACAATCACAATTGTTGAAAAGGATTGTTTATCGGGCGTATTTATTCCAACTGCATTTACGCCTAACCATGATTATAAAAACGATGCCTTCAGGGCACTTGTATATGGACCTGTCACCAAATTTTCACTGCAGGTGTATAACCGTTTCGGTGAGCAGGTTTTTAGTACCAGCAACGCCGCTGTAAGCTGGGATGGAAACTACAAAGGAAAACCATGTAATACCGGCAATTACGTTTGGCAATGTACTTATCAATTTGAAGGTATGGATGCCGTATACCTGAAAGGATCTGTAATGCTTTTGCGTTAACCCGCTTGTTGATCTTATACCCATTTGATTTCTTAAACAGGAACTAAAATTGCTGCTTCATACTTAAAACACCTGCGGATGGAGCTTATAAGCACATCAATTTCTTTTTCGGTGCGCAGAATAGAAAACAGTTTAACATACTCCACCTGCATGAGTTCAATGACATGAGGCAATGAGCAGAATTTACCGTCCTGGTATTTTCGCAGGATTCAGATAATGGCAGTCAAAAAGTTAATCGGTGATTCCACGAAAAAAACACCCTGGCGTTTTATCCACTCGCGGTTGAGTCCCATCAGTATAGTTCGTGCTGATTCTGCAGCATCCGTTATGTCCAGCATATTTTCTTTATCGAGGGGTTGCAACGATGACAAGGGTTCGATACCCTAAAAACACCGAGAGCGACAATATAAAAATTGATTATCAATGAAATGAGTAGAATGAAACGGACAAGTGTAAATAAAACCGTAAACAAAATGATCAAAAAACATCCATATATTAAAAAAGAGCAATGTTTAAATTGCTCTTTTTTAAATAATTAAAATGTTGAAATTTTGTTATGTAGCCCGTAGGGGAATCGAACCCCTATTACCAGAATGAAAATCTGATGTCCTAACCGGTAGACGAACGGGCCATTGTTTTTTTTCGGATGGCAAAGATAACAGCCGGGGCAAATGTCGCCAAAAATTTTTTAGTAATCGCAGATGTTTTTTAAAGTTTTAAAACATAATATCCTGTAAAACTGCCAGATAGCATTTTCAAATACCCGTGCCTGTAAGCAAAACAAGAGGTAAACTGGTCAGAATCCGGCTGTTGACCATCATTGTACACACTATAAAATGTAAAACAGAATATATTTCAATATTGTACCTTCGGACCTCAAAATTTTTAACTAATTAAATCTAATTGAACAATGAGTACTGTTAAAGTCGCCATTAATGGTTTCGGACGCATAGGCCGGCTGGTATATCGCCAGATTTATAAAATGGAAGGTATTGAAGTGGTAGCCATTAATGACTTAACAAGCCCCAAAGTATTGGCTCACCTTTTAAAATATGACAGCGCCCAGGGCCGTTTTGATGCTGATGTAAAATCAACCGACGATAGCATCGTGGTAAACGGAGACTCTGTAAAAATATACGCACAGAAAGATCCCGCCCAGATTCCATGGGGTACACACGGAGTAGATGTGGTTATTGAAAGCACCGGCTTTTTTACAGACAAAGACAAAGCAGCCGCTCACCTCAAAGCAGGCGCAAAAAGAGTGGTTATTTCCGCTCCCGCCACCGGCGATCTCAAAACAGTGGTATTTAATGTAAACCACAATATCCTGGATGGCAGCGAAACCATCATTTCCTGCGCTTCCTGCACTACTAACTGCCTGGCACCCATGGCAAAAGTGCTCAACGATACCTATGGCATCACAACAGGCATCATGACCACCATCCACGCCTATACCAACGACCAGAATACGCTGGATGCGCCCCATCCAAAAGGCGACCTGCGCCGTGCACGAGCCGCCGCAGCCAATATTGTTCCCAATTCTACCGGCGCGGCAAAAGCCATCGGACTTGTTTTGCCCGAATTAAAAGGTAAACTGGATGGCAGCGCACAACGCGTACCCACCATTACCGGTTCATTAACCGAGCTGGTGAGCATCCTGGGCAAGAAAACAACGGTCGAAGAAATCAATGCCGCCATGAAAGCCGCATCCAATGAAAGCTTTGGTTATACCGAAGATGAAATTGTAAGCTCAGATATCATTGGTACCCATTTTGGTTCCATGTTCGATGCTACGCAGACCAAAGTGCTGACCGTTGGAGATACCCAGATGGTAAAAACGGTTTCCTGGTACGATAATGAAATGAGCTATGTTAGCCAGCTGGTACGCACCGTTCATTTTTTTGCCGGTCTTATATCTAAATAATTCCCTGTATTAACATTATTAATACTTGTATTAATACCCGCATTAATAATGATGAATTTTAAGTTTTGAATTGTACGGTACAGGCATTCAAAATTTAAAATTCATCATTTAAAACAATACTTCGCCATGAGCAAATTCTCCAGCTACAATTTCGCAAATCAGAAAGCATTGGTAAGGGTAGATTTCAATGTTCCGTTAGACAAACAGACATTCGCCATCACGGATGATAACCGAATGAAAGCTACCATCCCCACCATAAAAAAGATCCTGGCAGATGGCGGCTCGGCCATACTTATGAGCCACCTGGGCAGGCCAAAAGACGGTCCAGAAGACAAATCATCCCTGAAACACCTGGTAAAACACCTGGGTGAACTGCTGGATGGAGCTACCGTTTTATTTGCCGGCGATTGCATCGGCGAACAGGCCTACCTCACTGCCAATATGCTCAGACCGGGTGAAGTATTGTTGCTGGAAAACCTCCGTTTTTATAAAGAAGAAGAGAAAGGAGATAAAAAATTTGCGGAAAAGCTGAGCAAGCTGGGAGATGTGTATGTAAACGACGCATTTGGTACCGCCCACCGCGCTCATGCATCCACGGCAGTCATTGCCGAATTTTTTCCTGCGGAGAAAAGAATGTTCGGTTTGCTGATGGAATCGGAAGTAGCCAGCGCCGAAAAAGTAATGCATGAAACACAAAAACCTTTTGTAGCCATCATTGGCGGTGCAAAAGTGTCAGATAAAATTCTCATCATAGAAAACCTGCTGGAAAGGGCTACTGATATTATTATCGGCGGCGGAATGGCCTATACTTTTATGAAAGCCACGGGTGGTAAAATTGGCGGCTCACTTTGTGAAGAAGATCGTTTGCAAACCGCGCTCGATCTGCTAAAAAAAGCAGAAGCAAAAGGCGTATGCATCCACCTGCCTTCAGATTCTATCATCGCAGATAAATTTGCAGCAGATGCTGGCACGTCCACCGCACCGAGCAACCATATTCCCGATGGCTGGATGGGACTCGATATCGGTCCGTCTGCCTGCGACCAGTTCTCCAGCGTAGTCAAAAAATCAAAAACCATTTTATGGAACGGGCCCATGGGTGTTTTTGAAATGCCCAAATTTCAGCACGGCACCAAAACGATCGCTACCGCGGTGGCTGCGGCCACAAAAGGCGGCGCTTTCTCACTGGTAGGCGGCGGAGATTCTGTTGCAGCCGTTAACCAGTTTGGTTTTGCAGATAAAGTAAGCTATGTATCCACTGGTGGCGGTGCTTTGCTGGAGTATTTTGAAGGTAAAGAACTGCCGGGTATTGCCGCAATAAAATAGGCCCGTCATTGCGAGCCACAATTTTTTTGGTCCGTCATTGCGGGCCGCACACATACCGACCCACTCACAACAAGCAACCGCTACAAACCAACCGGACGTCATTGCGAGTCGCTCAACGTGATGCACTCACAATTAGCAACCGCGGCGAAGCAACCTGCCGTCATTGCGAGCCGTACACTAGAAGACGCACACTCAGCGACTACCCGCGGCGAAGCAACCTGTTATTCATGCAGCAACCTGCACTATGCAAGTGCAGGTTGCTTCGCCGCCATAGATCCCTGTTACTATAAAATTTGCTGCTGGCGGCTCGCAATGACGCCGCGATGGTTTTGCATGCCCCCAATTTATCCGGACGTCATTGCGAGCCGCACACATACCGACCCACTTACAACAAGCAACAGCGACAAACCAACTGGACGTCATTGCGAGGCGCACAACGTGATGCACTCTCAACTAGCAACCGCGTCGAAGCAACCTGCTCTTCATGCAGCAACCTGCACCATGCAAGTGCAGGTTGCTTCGCCGCCATAGATCCCTGTTACTATAAATATTGCTGCTGGCGTCTCGCAATGACGCTGCGATGGTTTTGCATGCCCCCAATTTATCCGGACGTCATTGCGAGCCGCACACAACGTGATGCACTCTCAACTAGCAACCGCGGCGAAGCAACCTGCTCTTCATGCAGCAACCTGCACTATGCAAGTGCAGGTTGCTTCGCCGCCATAGATCCCTGTTACTATA